>Ga0114129_10003009_pt1 | contig 23619 bp, 14 predicted proteins | sample RhiMetdeltSRZDD1_FD_80071 | JGI IMG/M metagenome (GOLD analysis project Ga0114129, IMG submission 80071) | Populus rhizosphere microbial communities from Tennessee, USA - Rhizosphere MetaG P. deltoides SRZDD1 (version 2) (version 2) | ecosystem: Host-associated > Plants > Roots > Rhizosphere >...
GACGATTCGCGCCGCTTTCGAGGCCAGCAGCGTCTGCACGCCTATCTGGTTCATCACGATCGTCTCGATCAGCTGCGCCTGTGGAAGCGGCGCACTGACCTCGATGAGAGGCTCGAGGGGAAACACCGGCGTGCCCTCGCGTACCGCCAGCACATCGCCGGTGAAGCGCAGACGCCCGAGAAAGTCGAGGAATCGCGGAGAGAAACGGCCGAGGGACTCGAGGTAGCCGAGTGCGGCGCTGTCGAACTGGAGCGTCTCGAGAAACTGCAGGACGCTATCGAGGCCGCACGCGAGCAGGTAGTTGCGTTGGGGAGGCAGGCGGCGAACGAACAAATCGAACACCGCCTCGTCGTCCAGGCCTTCTTCCACGTAGGCCTGGAGCATCGTCAGCTCGTACAAGTCCGTGAGGAGGCCGGCGCTTGGAGAGCCGCGGTCGAAGGACACGAATCATCATACCCGGCGCGCACGTTTTGGCGGACGTCGCCGCATCACGCCTTCTTCACCCGCGGGCTCGGGCTCGCGGCCAAATGCGCCCGCCACTTTGCGTGAGGGGGGCGCCGAGCGATCCGGATAGCGTGCTTCAGCCTCTTTCTGCGCAATCGATCGGCTGCCCGCCTTGTGCGACGTGTGGCGATCGCGTCGATCTTCGAGCGGCTCCTCACCCACGCGGCCTGCCGCGTCTTCCGGCGGCGGTGAGCTCGTGTTGATGGGCGGATGCTCCGCGCGCTCTCGCGACTCGGCGTCGGCCGACTCGCGGTTGCTGATCCCAGGTCGCCCAGTCCGAGCCGTTTGCGTCGAACGGCTTCGAGTGACTCGGGGCTCGATATTCCGGGCTTGGCTGCGCGGTTGTTTTTCCTCGCTACTCAGACGGGCAATTTCGCGCTTTTCGAGTCGATGGACGATGTTCTCGCCTTGCCTCTCGCGCCCCGCAACCTTGTAATGGTCGGGGTTAACGTTGATGTACTTGCTCATACCGGCTCCCCCGCTTTGGTTCTCGTATCCGCCTTTGCCGCAAACACGAAGTCGCTTTCGGTGAGGCCGTTAATCTTGTGAGTCCAGATGGTGATCCGAACGAGGCCCCACGCCAGGTAGATGTCTGGGTGATGATCCTGCTCTTCCGCGAGCTCACCTACGCGAATGACGAAATCGAGCGCTTCGCGAAAGTCCTTGAACCGATATTCCTTTTCGAGGTGGTGATTCTCGACGACTCGCCACCCGTTGTCGAGCTCCGCGAGGAGCGCCTGCACCTGAGCGCTCCCGAGCGGCGGAACCCCGCCCCGGCACGGCACACATTGCTTCGAAGCTAGATCAGTCATTTTGGCGCTCTTTTCTGAGAGAGAACCTGGAAGCCGAACCGTAAAAGCGATCTGGTCCGCAAACAGCGACGGTGAATCACCTCGACGTGAACAGAGTGAGGGACAGCGGTCTTCGGCTTGTTCACGCACTGTATCGATAATGACGCCGCCACTCACCGAGCAGTACGGATACCTGCTGCGTGTCTCGGCGCGATCTTGACCGTTGTGACCTGCGCGTACTCCGGCTTCAGACAGGAGCCGAATACGAAAACGGCGCCTCACTGCTGAGGCGGTGTGGATGCAGGTTCTGCCGGATCGATCCATGACATACCGCCGCGAGCGTCAGCTGGTGCAACGGGTGTTCCGCTCAGTCCCCAGGCTTTGGGCTCATGGCTTTTGGCTCTGGGCCGGTACTCTCGATGTGGCGGTCGGGTCCCGAAAGAACGACCGTCGATAGCCAAGAGCCGTTAGCCCAATGCCTGGACTGTCACAGCAAGCCTATGCACTCGCCGGTGGCAGGTGATTGGCGGCGCGCGCAGCGGCTCGCTTGCCTTGCCAGCGCGTGAAGGCGTTAGCCAGCGCGGCGCCAAAGCCGGTCACCCACGCGAGAAACTCGACCCCGAACCCGGTCGCGAGCAGCACGACGGCGATCGGGGTTGCGGGCCAGCCGACCAGCGCAATCACGCGCGCCGTCAGCACGGGCAGCAGAATCGTCAACACGCCGAGACAGACGTCGAAGACTGGCGACGCCGGTGTCATGCCCAGGCCGCGCCGGACTCGTTGGCCGATTGCGTACGCCGTTCCGCTGAATCCGGCGAGCGCGATGAAGAGCAGTACGAGCACGACGAACGGCAGGAGCAGCAAGAGCGGGATCCCCACGATGGAAATCGAGAGCACCACGGCAGTCAGGACGAGCAGCGGGATGAGCAGGATCTGCGCCGTCAGCCCGACGAGCGTCGCCTTGATCGGGTTGTCGCTGACGCGCTGCGCCGAAGCTTCGACGGTCGGTCTCGCCACGATCATCGCGAGTGATGCGAAGAGCGCGAGCAGAACGAAGCGGAAGGCGCTGCCGATCAGACGCGGAAACGAACCAAACGCCCCGAACACCCATGGGCTCCACGATCCCAGCCAAGGCTCGAGGTTCACGCGCAGGCTCGGATCGGCGAACGAAACCTCGGTAACGGCGCCACGGACTTGTGAGCCCTGCGCGCGGCGAACACGTCCGCCCACGCTGACGACATCTCCACGGACGACGGCACGCGGGCCCAGATCGACGGACCCGAGTACCGCGACCACATTGTCGCCGACCTCGCCGTCCACACGCACCGAGCCGATGACCGCGACGGCCTGCTGTTCGATCGTTTCGTTTTCACCGACACTCACATCACCAAAGATCCGCACGCGCTCGCGCGACGTGCCCGGTGTACGCCTGTCATGTTCGCCTCGAACGGGGGCAGGACGTTCTGCGGGCGACGTCGCCGGTTCACGTTCGGCTGGCGCCTCCGCGTTGGGGTGCTCGGGCGAGAACAGCTCCTTGCGCGCCTCGGTGCTCAAGTACGACAGCCTGAGCACAGGATCCGCATCGCTGCCGAGGCGCTCGCGCAGCTCGCGCCCGGTCACGGCCGCGCCGTTAACCGCGATTGGTCCGTCGCCAATCTCGATGAGCCGAACGTCGCCCCGCCGCATCTTCGGCCTCAGCGCGATGCCATCCGTCAGCGGCACGACGTCGAATCGCTGTTCGATCCTCGTGCGCAGCGCACGTGCCTCGTCGGGCGACAGTTGTTGTGCAACGACAACGGTGGCTGCGAGCCCGAGCATCACAATCACCGTGAACCAGCGCTTCATTTGAACGACTCCCTGTCTTTATCATCCGGGGGACTTCGTCCCCCGGACCCCATAGGCACCCCACCACACGCTCGCTCGCGGGGGCCCCGTCGCCCTGCTTCCGCCTTCGCCAGGGCTACGGCGGACGCGCCGCAGCGCCTTGGCGCGGAGGGGGGCCGCTCCCGTGGCTCACTCGCTGCGCTCGTTCGCTCCGAGTAGACGTTGCAGCGCGAAGAGCGCCGCGATCGCGATTCCCTGCAAGGCAACCATCGCCACCGTGACGGCCGGATTCGAGACGAACGCCGAAATAGCCCGGCCGACGCCGCCGAGAACGCTCCAGAAGCCCGCGCCAGTTTGTGCGCCGCTCGCCATTCCGACGACCGCGCCAATGAGCGCGTTGAGCAGACCAAGGAGCGCGGCCGACAACAACGACACCGCCACGCCGCCGCCGAAGTAGACGGCCGTCGCAAGCCCGAGCGCGCCGCCGGTGACGAGGACGCGGCGGGTCCGCCTCGCCCGGCGCACGTCCTGCGCCGCGGCTACGGTGATCGCCTTCATCGTCCGCACCGTGAAATCCGCCGCGACGCGCGGCTCCGGAGCGACCACCGCAAGGAGCTCTCGGTAGGCCCCGTCGGCGTCTTCATCGCGCTCGGACGCTTCGGCGGCTCTCCAGCGTCGATAGATTCGGGTCAGGTCTTCGGTCATGCCCGCACTCAGGCTTACGTGGTCGGCGGCCCTTGCGTTGCAAGGGGGTGATTACGGAGCCCAACCGGCGGCGGCCAGCAACCGCGACAGTTCCTTTCGCGCGCGATGGACGTGCGAACGCGCCGTTGCCTCGGGAATTCCGAGGATTCGTCCAATCTCCTCGAACGAGAGACTTTCCTCGTATCGCAGCGTCATCACCGAACGCTGCTCCGGCCGCAGCCTCGCCATGCAGGCGTGAAGGGCCTCTCCCAACGCCTGACGTTCCACCGGATCCGCTGCGGGTGGAGCGGCCGGCTCGCTTGCGACGGTTTCCGGATCGGCGGGCGCCCGCTCGATCGATATCACGGGCGGACGCGAGCGCCGCAATGCATCCATCGCCGTGTTGTGGGCAATGCGAAACAGCCAGCTCGATAGCCGCCGTGTCGTGTCGAACGCGGCGAGATTGCGAAAGGCCTTGACGAAGGTTTCCTGGGCGAGGTCCTCCGCGAGCGAGAAATCTCCAACCATTCGCGCGATCAGCGTGATGATGGGCCGCTGATACCGGCGAACGATTTGCTCGAACGCGGATTGTGCGCCGCCGAGCGCCTGAGCCACCAGGCGCGCCTCGCTCACCGTTTCGAGGTCAATCGCGATAAGGGCCTCTGCCTAGTGCGCTCACGCCGGAACGCCCGTCATCCAATCCTTACGCTGAACGGTGGGTCCGCGTTGCGGACGGGCCGGCACGGCCGGACTTTTTGGTTTCGGAGCCTACTTCTCGAGCTCGGGGCGCAAGTGCAGCGTTCGCAGCAGCCGGTGCAGGTAATTCGGATGCACACCGAGCTGTCGCGCGGCCGCAGTGAGATTGCCGCCAGCCTGCTCGATGGCTTCGAGAATCAACTCCTTTTTGCGCTCACGGATGCCTTCGTGATAGCGCGCTGATCCCGCGCGGTTGGAGTGCGGTGCGTCGAGGATGAACTCCGGAAGATCGTCCGCACGGATCGCACCTCCTTCGCCCAGCACGATCGCGCGCTCCACGGCGTTTTCCAGCTCGCGCACGTTGCCTGGCCAATCGTGTGCCATGAGCATCGCGAGCGCCTCCGGCGAGAACTCGGTCGCACGTGCCGCCGTTTTTGGATGCCGCCTAGCGAAATACTGCGCCAGCAACGGAATGTCTTCGCGCCGCTCCCGGAGCGGCGGGATCCTGATCGGGACGACGTTCAGGCGGTAGTAGAGATCCTGGCGGAAGGCACCGGCTTTGACCGCCGACTCGAGATTGCGGTTCGTCGACGCAATCAATCGAAAGTCCACTTTCACGGGCCGCGTACCGCCCACGCGCTCGAACTCGCGTTCCTGCAGCACACGCAGCAGTTTCGCCTGGAGCGCGAGCGGCAGCTCGCCGATTTCATCGAGCAGCAGCGTGCCTCCTTCGGTCAGCTCGAACCGACCTCTCTTCTGCGCAATCGCTCCCGTGAACGCACCCTTCTCGTGGCCGAACAATTCGCTCTCCAGCAGCGCTTCCGGAATTGCCGCGCAGTTGATGGCGACGAACGGCTTCTCAGCCCGTGTGCTGTTTCGATGGATCGCACGGGCCGCGAGCTCCTTTCCGGTTCCGCTCTCGCCGATGATCAGGGCCGTCGCGTCGGTATGCGCGACCCTGACGATGTGCTGGTAGAGATGACGCATGATGGGGCTGGAGCCCACCATGTTGTGCTGGAGATCGATCTCGGCGCGAGAACGGCGCGATTCCTCTTCGAGCCGTTCCAGGTGCCGCGCGTTATCGAGGGCGACGCCGGCCATGCCGCAGATTGCCGCGAGGAGAACCAGGTGCCGTTCGGAGATCGCGTTCGCCGGCCCGGTCGACTCGAGATAGACGGCGCCGAGAACCCGATCGAACGTCACGATTGGCGCGGCGAGCAGCTGCCGCTGGCGACTCGGCGCGCCGTTGCCGTCGCCCGTCGTGCGAGCGAGAAGCGCCGAACCGTCTTTGAGGACGTGATCGAGCACCTTTCGCGGGACGCACACCGCCCGCGGATCGGCCTCGCGATCCAAGCCGGTCGCATGACGCACCGACCGGTCATCGTCGAGCAGCAATACCGCTCCCCGACACGCGGGGATGATGTCGCACAGCAGCTCGAGGAAAGGGCGCTGGAGCGCGACGTATCCTCTGATGGAATTGATTGCCGTGCTCAGTCTGAGGAACGCCACCACATCGGCGCTCTGGAACTCGGTCGTCGACACTCTGGCGTCGAATTGATGCTGGAGCGACAGCACTTCTTCGCGTCGCAGCTCCCGCTGGATCTCGACCTCCTCCTGCGTCGAAACGATCTCCACGCCAGGTCCATCGACTGGCGTTGGCTGCACGTGGAGAACGAACAGCGACTGTCCGATTCGGATTTCGTCGCCTTCGCCAAGCGGGCGATCGCCGGCCGGCAGGCCGTTGACGAACGTCTGCCCTGCGCCCGCGAGCAGGCGCACGAACAACTGCGCGCCCTGCTTGCGCAGAACGCAATGTCGCGGCTCGACGGACGGGTCGGGCAGGACGATGGTGTTTCCTGGATCTCGACCGATGACGATTTCGGCGCCGCTCAGCGGGAACACGGCCCCCGTGAGCGGACCGGCAATAGCAACGAGCGTGGGCTGCATGTGGCGCCAGATGAACTGGTTCCCCGAAGCACTCCGTCGGCGCACCGGGTGTCGTGGGCAGTATAGGAAGGCGGTCCGCCAGCAGCAAGCAACCCTATCCGAATAGTGAGACCCTCGCCGATCGGATAGGCGATTCGGCGCGGGTCACGGAGCTGTGCGTGTAGAACCCCCCGGACCATCCGGCCCGTAACCGATTCTCAGATTGCAGCTTGCTCGATCCGCACGGTCGTACCGTGCACCGCTGAAGCGTGAGGCATCCGACTTGCTCGTGGTCCGCCGCAGTTTTACGTTGCGAGCAACCAACAGACTTCGGAACGGAGGCCGGGGTCAGCGGGGACCGGCAATGGGTTATACGCGTTTTCCGCATGACATATTCCTCAGCTACGCGCGGGCGGACGACGAGGGCGAGGGCTGGATCACGCAGTTCGATACCAGGCTTCGACAGGCACTTCTGCAGCGAGGGCCGAAAGGGATCACCGTCTGGCGAGACGTCCGCGATCTCAGCGGACATCAGGATATCGACAGCACGATCAAAGAAGCGCTGGATTCGGCGGCCCTCTTTCTCGCGCTCAACTCCGTTCAATATCCGCAGTCCGACTACTGCCGGCGTGAGCTCCAGTATTTCCTCGAGAAATCCGAACGCGACGGCCTCGGTCAAAGGATCGGCACGGCAAACCGCTGGTTCAACGTCCTTCAGTACGACATCCCTCACGGCCAGTGGCTGCCTCAGCTGAATAACGTCGCGGCGTATCCCTTTCACCGCAAGAGCAACAACACGACGATTGGGGAACGACTCCGGCCCGGCACGCAGCCGTTCGACTCCCGTATCAACGAGCTGGCGGACGCGCTCATCAAGCTGCTGAAGGAGATCGGCACGCAGGCGGACGCCACGGACTCTGTCTCCGACGGCCGAACGTCCGACCCGTCGGCCCCACCACAGGACCGGTTCTTGGTGTTCGTCGCGGACGTCTTCGATGACCTGTTGCCGACGCGGGCGCGGCTGATCGAGGGGCTCCAGCAACGCGGGATTCACGTGATGACGAATCGAGCTCCGCAGACGCAGACGCTCGAGTCGAAGCCGATTCTCGAGAAGATCGTCGCGCTGGCTGATCTCTCGATTCACCTGGTGAACAGAAACTCGGATGCTGCCGTCCGCGAGCAGCTCGAGGCGGGCGTTGCGAGGGGACGCCGGTCGATCGTCTGGATACCCACCGACTGGGATCTGAACGCAGAGCAACCAGGCTCTGCGGGGCGCATGGTAGCCGCCATCGAAACCAACGTCGAGCAATCGTCCCGCAGTCGCGTGGTCAGGGTATCCAGACGTGAAGCACCCGACGTGCTTCTCGACGAAGTGTCGAAACTGTATCAGCCCTGGATGCGCGAGCGCAACGGCGCGCTGAGTCCCGTTTTCTTCGATATCCATCCGAAGGACTGGAAGTACGCCGATGCGGTGTTCGCGTATCTGGAAGACCGGAAGATCGTTCCGCTGAGCAGTCGGGACGATGGCGAGCTGGATCCGATGCGGTTGAGTGAGTTCCGCGAGAAGCTGCTGAAGGCTCGGGCCCTCGTCGTGTTCTTCGGCACCGTCGACCGTCAATGGGTGAAGAACCGGCTGCTCAAGGCACTGCAGGTCGCGATGAGCGCGGACAACGGGATCAAGATCTGGGGCGTGTACGAAGCACCGCCGCCAACTGACGAAAAAGGCAACAAACGCTTCGAGCTGGGCGTTCCGCTCAATCTGGAGTGGATGGATCACGTCAACGGCTTCAACTCGAAGCTGTTCGACGAGCTGTTGAACAAGATGTCCGCGGGAGTCATGTCGTGAGCACACCGAAGAATCCGTTCGTGGGTCTCCGTCCCTTCGAGACTGCCGACTACTCGCTGTTCTTCGGTCGTGACGCCCAGGTCGAGGACCTCCTGGAGCGTCTTCGGCGGACCCGCTTCCTCGCGGTGGTCGGCTGCTCGGGATGCGGAAAGTCGTCGCTGGTGCGGGCGGGCCTCATCCCGGCGCTCGAAGCCGGATTCCTCGTCCACGACCGCGACGCCTGGACGGTCGTGAACATGAAACCAGGCGACAGCCCGATCCGCAATCTCGCAGCCACGCTCGAGAGGCTCTCGCGCGCGCTGTCGGCGACGACCACAACGACGGTCTCGGCCTACACGACCGATGCGATTGCGCAGGCAATCGAAGAGGGCGACGTCGCCGCGATTCTGCGGAAGTTCGAGCCGGTGTTGCGCGACACGAATCGCAACGTTCTGATGCTCGTCGATCAGTTCGAGGAACTGTTCCGATTCAGCGGTCATTCGACGAACGGGGCGAAGAAAGAGGAAGCCGCGGGCTTCGTGGACGCACTGCTCGCGTTTGCGGAGCAGCGGATGCTGCCGTTTTACATCGTGCTCACGATGCGCTCGGATTTCCTCGGATACTGCGACACCTTCCACGGTCTGCCCGAAGCGATGAACCGCAGCCTGTATCTCGTGCCGCGGCTCACGCGACGGCAACGACAGGAGGCGATCGAAGGACCCATTCGGTTGATCGGTGGATCGGTCGCGCCACGGCTCCTCGATCGGCTGCTCAACGCTCCGCACGGAATCCGCGACGACCATCAGCCGGACGACGAAGGCGATCAACTGCCCGTCCTTCAGCACGCGATGATGCGGACGTGGGAGCAGCATCAACAGCACGCGCTGCCGGGTCAGCCCGTCGACATCCAGCACTACGTCCTGGCGGGCACGCTGAGCGGCGCCCTCGAACAGGACGCCGATGCCGCGCTGAAGGACTCGGATCGCGAGCTGACGCGCGGCGTGTTCCAGGCCCTGACCGACACGGATGCTGCCAACCGTCAGATCCGTCGACCGGCGAAATTGAGTGAGCTCCAGGCCCTCACGGGGGCGCCGCGCGCCCGCATTCTCGCCGAGCTCAATCGCTTCCGCGCCGAGGATCGATGCTTTCTCGTGTGGTCGGACCAGGAGAGCGATCCATCGATCGACATCTCGCACGAGAGCCTGATTCGACGCTGGAGCACGCTGCGGGAGTGGGTCCGCGAAGAGGCAGCCTCGGCGGACCAATACAAGCGCCTCGCGAAAGCTGCTGAGCGGCACGCCCGTCACGAAGAGGGGTTGTGGACCGATCCGCAGCTCCAGCTCGCGCTCACGTGGGAACAGGAGCAGCGTCCCAGTCGCGCGTGGGCGGAACGGCACGTCAGCGGCACCGAGTTCGAGCAGGCAATCGGCTTCCTGGCCGAATCGAAAGAGGCAGCGCTGGAGCAGAAAAGGGAGGAGGAACAGCAACGTCAGCGAGAGAGCGAACGGGAAACGGCGCTCGTGGTCGCCCAGTGGCGTGAAAAGCGAAATCGACTGCTCGTCGCCGGCGCCATTGTCGTGACGACGGCCGGAACGGTCACGTTCACCAGAATCCAGTACCAGAGGGAACTGACGACACAGCTGCTCGCGCGACAGTCACGCGACGTGCGCGAGACGACACCACAGCAGAGCGTTCTCCTCGCCGTCGAGGCACTGAAGGCCAACGCGCGGGTCAAAGCGGGAGAGAACGCTCTGAGGGCGGCGCTCGTCGGCGTCGGCGGGCGCGGCCTCGGTGGACACGCGAGCGAGATTCGCGCGCTGGCGCTCAGTCGCAGTGGCCGCTGGCTCGTCACCGCGAGCGTGGACTCCGTCCGCCGGTGGGATCTCACGAACCGGCAACCGGAGCTCACGTCCACGACACTGTGGTCTGCCGATGCGAAAAGCACACTGTCGGAGGTGCGCACGTTGGCGATCGCTCCCAACGAAACCGTCGTTGCCCTGGGTCGGGAAGACGGTCGAGTCCTGATCGCTTCGCTCGGCGGAGCAGCCTCGCCCCCGACCGTGCTGCAGGGCCATGAGAGTCCGCTCTCCGCGCTCGCGTTCAGCCACGACGGAAAGTGGCTGTTCAGCGGAAGCGAAGACGGATCTCTCTGGCGCTGGAGCTTGCGCACCCTGTCGCAAGGGTCCACGCACAAACGCATGACCGCGACCGGGCGTCACGAGGCGATTTCAATCATCACAGTCGATCCGAGCGATCGCTGGCTGGTCACGAGCATCACGCCTCGGGACAACGAGCGCAACCAGGAGGGCGAAGCACAACTGTGGAGTCTGACCGAGGGAGATCGACCTGTCTGGCGCCGGGCGGGAGTCTCGACGGTGGATGTCGACAGTAACGGCACGTACCTCATCACAGGCGACGTCAATGGCTCGGTGATGCTCTGGCGGCTCGGCCGCTACTACACGGCGAGTGCGGATACGAACCTGCGCCTCGCGCCTGAGATCGTTCTGAGTTGCGCGGCGGCCCCTGGCAGTAGCCGGCCCGAGTTCTCCAATAGGGCGATCACGTCCATCGCATCGACCAGGAAAGCCGGACACGACGTCGTCGCGGCTGGCGGCGCCGCCGGTCAGATGTGCCTCTGGACGCTCGACGATTCTGAGGGAAAGAAGGCACACCCCATCGTTCTGTCGAGCAACGGACCGGCAATAGAGCAGCTGCGTTTCAGCCCGGACGCGCACTGGCTTGCAATTGCTTATCAGGACGCAGCGGTACGCCTCCTCCGCGATCCCTGTGACGATGCGATTGCTGAGGGGGTGGATCTGCGCGGACACGACGAGCCGGTGCGCGCGCTCGCGTTCACACCGGACAGTCTGCACCTCGTGAGCGGCAGCTCGGACGGTACAGCGCGCCTGTGGAGTCTCGAGGAACCGGATCCGTCTTCGACGTCGATCGTGCGCCGCGGCGGCGGCAAGGCCGTGTCGACGGTCTCGCTCAGCTCTTCCGGCCGCTGGTATTTCGAGGGGCAGAAAACCGGGAGCGGCCAACTGTGGGACCTCGAGCGCGGCGCTGATTTCACACCGCTGCGCGCAGCGGATGGCGATCCGGTTATCGAAGGAAAGATCAGCGCCGATGAGCGGTGGCTGACGGCCCGCACCGCGGGGGGCAAGCTGCAACTGTGGTCCCTCGGCGATCGAAACACTCCGGAGCCGCGCGTGAGCGATTCCGATGCATCGGCGTTCGATCTCTCTGCCTGCGGCCCGTGGTTCGTCGCAGCGGTACGCGACCACGTCATCGCGAGGCAACTGAGCGATGCCGATTTGACGAACCGGCCGCTCGAAGGCCACAGCGGCCGGGGTCAACGGATCGATAAAGTCGCCGCCGGCAGAAACGTCTTTGCCGCAGTCTCGAAGGATGGACCGGTTCATCTGTGGAAATGGAATGGAAGCACGTTCAGCGAATCGGATCTTCCGGGGCGCGTGCCGGCTCCCATCGCGATGAGCATCAGCTGCCGTGATCGCTGGCTCGCTATCGGAGAGCCCAATCGCATCCTTGTCTGGGATCTGTCAAGGCCGACGACTCCTCCACGCGAGCTTCAAGGTCAGGGAAGCTTGACCGCGCTCGATATGAGCCGCGACGAGCGCTGGCTGATTGCCGGAACGAATGACGGCAGCGCCAGCGTCTATGACCTGCCGAGTTCGAAGTCATCGCCGGCCCACGTGTGGGGCGGGCACCAGGGGACCGTTCTCACGGTCGTCATGAGCCCCGACAGCCAGTCGTTCGCAACAGGTGGTCAGGACGGAGACGTCAAGCTGTGGAACCTTTCGGATCGATTGGAGGACCCCGCGATCCTGCCCGCGCACGACGACGGGATTGCGAGCGCGGTGTTCCTCCCCGACGGAAAACTGATGACCGCGAGCATGACTGGCGTCGTTCGCCACTGGCGCATTGGAGCCGAAGGGCTGCTCGACCAGGCGCGTGTCTTCGCGGGACGGAATCTGTCCGCTCTCGAGTGGAAGAAGTACTTCCCGTCGCGAATCGCGTGCCGCCCGACGTTTCCCGACCTCCCTGACCGTTGCGTCGATCAGTCGCGGGAGGAGAGAGCGCCGTCGGGGCAGGCGATCAATCGCTGGGCTCTGAAATGAAGGAGGCCGTATGCGCAACATCCTTGGCATCTCGGCGAGGTGGGTAAGCAGGACCCTGGCCCGCGCCGTCGCGCTCGCATTCGTGATTGGAGGGCCGGCGCAAGCCGCGACGCCGCAGCCGAGGCCGTTGACGATCGTCGATCGCGTCGAGCGGATTCGCACGACGATCGGTGACCGCGAACAGCCGTTACTCGTGGCGCGTGCCCCAGCAGAGGCGGAGAGCAACGCAGCCAATCAGTGGCCGAACTGGAACAACTGGCGGAACTGGGGCAACTGGAACAACTGGAGAAACTGGGGCAACTGGCGGAATATTTGACGACCGAGGCAGCGATCATGCGGCGCGATGATGCGTACCGGTTGGAGCTTCTCGTTCTTCAGCCGACGCCGTTCTGCAATCTCGATTGTGACTACTGCTACCTGGCAGAGCGAAGCTCGACGGCGCGGATGTCTCCGGCGGTCTTGCGTCGCACCATCGAGCAGGTGCTGGCCAGCGGCTTCGTCCACGACGGCTTCACCGTCGTCTGGCACGCCGGCGAGCCGCTCGTCGTCCCGATCGAGTACTACGAACAGGCGCTGGAGATGATCAGTCAATTGACGGCTCCGGCCGGAGTTCACGTCGATCACGCATTGCAGACCAACGCCACGCTCGTCACTCCAACGTGGTGTGAGTTCCTGTTGCGGCACGACATCCGAGTCGGCGTCAGCGTGGATGGCCCGGCGTTTCTGCACGACGCGCACCGGAAGACGAGGAGCGGAAAAGGCACCCACGAGCGCGTGATGCGCGGGATCAGGTGCCTCCAGGAACACGGAGTCGACTTTCACGTCATCTCGGTGCTCACGATGGACGCGCTCGCTTACCCGGACGAGCTGTTCGACTTCTACGTCACGAACGGGATCCGTCGGGTGGGGTTCAACATCGAGGAGATCGAGGGCCTCAACAAATCGAGCACGCTATCGCCGTTCGAGGCATCGAGAAAATTTCGTGCCTTCATGACGCGGTTTCTCGAACGGGTGAGCGCACGTGGCACCCCGCTCGAGGTGAGAGAGTTCGAGGGATTCGAGCAGCTGATCACGGAGAAAACGGAATACCTGCGGCAGAATCAGGAAAATACACCGCTCCGCATCATCAGCGTGGACTGGGCCGGCAATTTCTCGACGTTCTCGCCGGAGCTGTTGGGCGTCCGCAACGACATCTACGGTACGTTCTATCTGGGCAACGTGATCCAGGACGATCTCGCAACGGTTACGACGACGCGGAAGTTCCTGCGCATGGTGGAGGACGTCGAAGCGGGGATCGCCGCGTGCGAGCGGACTTGCGATTACTTCGGGCTGTGCGGCGGGGGATCACCGTCGAACAAGTTCTTCGAGACAGGATCGTTCCGCGGGACCGAAACGCTTCACTGTCGGCTCTCGAAGAAGGTGATGGCGGATCTGCTGGTCGAACGGTTCGAGCAGTCGCTCGGCTTGCTCGCACAGAGTTGAGGGAGAAGAGCACGCAGTCTCTCCTCCCTCACTCCCCTCCTCCGTGATCCCGGGGTCCCCGGCGCGCGTTTTCTGCGCGCTGGGGTGGAGTGATTTCTACCAGTCGAACTTCACGCCGAACTTCGCGATGCGCGGGCCCGGCACCGTCGTGGCCTTTTCGAACGACGCACCCGATCGCCAATTGATGTTGACGGGCGTATTGGTGTTGAAGGTGTTGAACACGTCGAAGAAGAGGCCCACCTTCGCTCTGTGCGCGAACGAGATCTGCTTCTCGACGCGGAAGTCCACCAGCGTGATGTTGTCCTGCCGGCGCGTGCCGATCGGCTCCACGAGGATGAACTGCGAGCTGTTGTAGTTCAGATTCGCCGCGATGAAGCGGCCGTAGGGCGCCCCGGCTTGGCTCTTCACCACAGGAGTGACGCGGATGCCCCAGCCAGCATCGACAGTACCCGATAGCTTCAGGTTCCAGCTCGTGAAGTCGTTCTCGGTCGCCAACTCGTTCGGGTTGCTCGGATAGTTGCCGAACAATGAGGAGTTGCTCACCGCCGTCCCGAAACGATTGTTGAAATAGTTGTTATTGAACTCGTGCGTCCACGTAAACGAGAGCGCCGCGTTCAATGACCAGCGGCGGCTGTATCGCTTGTTCGCCGAGAACTCGATCGTCTTGTAGGTGCCCTCGTACCCATCGATGTTCTGCGAGACCTGGCTCGACCCTCGGCTCGTGTCGTCCAAATTGAACCCCTGAATCGTTCCCGCGTCGTCGCTGGTGTTCAGTAAGCCGTCGGGACCGGGATCACGGACAGTGACAGGAACGTTGAACGCACTGAACGGACGAAGCACATTCATCTGCTGCCACCCGTCGTTGTCCTTCTTCCACACGTATCCGACGCGAACGCCGAGATCCGAGAGAACCGCGTGCTCGACGAAGGTCGAGATTTCGTCCGTGTACGAGTTCTTCAAATCCGGGTCGATCGAGGCGTTGGCGACACCGCCAAACCGGGTGATCAGCGTCGTCGTTTCCCCTTCCTGGAAGACTCGGTCGCCATTCGCGTCATTCCAGTTCCAGTCTGAGTACTGATTGTTGGTGTTCGGATTGATCGCGTCCGCGAGGCCGACACCCGGGTTGAAGTAGAACCGTCCCCAGTTTGCCTTGAGCACGGTCTTGCCCTGACCCGTGAGATCGTACGTAGCACCAAGTCGCGGGACGATGTGGTTGAACAACACGACTTCGGAGACTTCAGCGAGCGGCTGCGCCGTAGGATTGAAGCGGCTCACCGGAATACTCTGCTCGGGCAACCACACGCGATAGCGATCGAAGCGAGCGCCCAGGTTGAGAGTGAGCCTCTGGATCCTCCAGCTGTCGGTGATGAAGAAGCTGGTCGTCGCGAGGGCATTCTGCGAGCTGGTGCCTGAAATGTACAGGCGAACGGAGTTGGGAACACCGCTCCTGAGGAAGTGGATAACGTCGTCACGGTATCCGGAGTTCCACAAGACGTTGCCGGACTCATCCAAGTATTCGCCTCCGAACTTGAACGTATGCGAGCCGCCGACGAAGTTGTCCTTGAAGTAGTTGAACGCGCCTGTGAACTGGTTGCGACGCCGCCTGTTCATCCAGTCGCGCCCTCCGCCGCTAATCTGATTCGTGTCGAGGTCTTCGTAGCGAATGTCTTTCGTGTTGCTGATCAGGCCGAAGTTGTACCCGAACTGGCCCGCACGAAACTCCGCGAAAAGGTTCTGACTGAGCGTGCCATTCCATTCGCCCTTGTACACCCAGCTGGGCGAGTCCTGAAGCACTGTCGAGTCGGCGGTGAGATGAACGGGGGCACCAAGCCGGTTGCTGCTGTCAGTCCGATGCGGCTGCTGCTTCGTGCCGTACTGCAGATAGCCGATGAACCGATTGTTCTGATTCAATTGGTATGTGCCTTTGCCGGTGTGGTTGAACAGCTTCGTGTCGAACGGCGTGCCGTCCTGGATGACGCCGGACGGAGGCGCTGCCACGGAGTTCTGCTGGTTGAGATATGCGTAAAAGCCCCAAATCTTGTCCTTCCAAATGGGACCGCCGAGGCCAAGGTTCAGGTTCTTGTAGCTGGAGAGTCGGTTGCCATCTGGTCGAATCGTCGCGCCCGGCGTGGGGATCACCTGATCGGGATTGAGATTCTTGCTCTGGATATCTTCGCTCTCGTAGTCGTAATAAAGGTTGACTGATGGCCTGTTCCCGCCGCTCTTTCCAACGAATTGCGTGATGACACCCGGGTTTGGCATCTCGGCAGAATTTGCCGCGGCGCCGATGAAAACCTCCTCGAACGATCCGTAATCGAGGTAGAACCCGGCGGCCGCCGTGCCTTCCGTGGTGTTGATACCTTCGATGAGCGGTCGGTTCTGACCTGAATAGCCGTATGCGAAGTACGTGGTCTGCGTGCCTGCGGTGCTGCCGCCGACATCGACGCGATTCAGCGTCACCGATGGTGTCGCGGCCAGCAGCGACCACATGTCGCGCGCGTTCGGCAGCGACGCCAGCGCCTGCTGGTCGTAGGTCGTCTGCACGCGCGTGGCGGACGTATCAACGACCGGTGACGCGCCCGAGACCGTGACGGTTTCCTGGACCGCGGCGACCTGGAGCTTCACGTTGACCGCGGCGTTGAAGCCGAGCGCGACGCGGATCTCTTCGCGGACGAGCGTGTTGAATCCCGTCAGCGCGAAGTCCAGCTTGTACACGCCGGGCGGAACGGACGGGAACCGATACATTCCTTCCTCGTTCGTGACCGCCGACAGCGTGCCGATCTGCGCCGGCGACGCGGCGGTAACGTTCACGCCCGGAAGCGCCGCACCGCTGTCGTCAACGACCTGACCGCTGATACTCCCCGTGGAGCTCGCGCCGCCACCTTGGGCGAACACAGTCGCCGAACCTCCGAGCAGAAGGACGACGGCGCAAACGACCGTGCCGTACCATTTCATCTCGCACTCTCCTCATCTCAACCCGGGGGACTTCGTCCCCCCGGACCCCCTTACACGTTCGCTCGCGGGGACCCCGCTGCCCTGCTCCGCTCACGTGGCTCACTCGCTGCGCTCGCTCGCTTCCCAGCGCCGACTTTCCGTGGATCCGAACGCGGACACGTTGGGCGGTGTAGCGCCGAGCAAACGCGGTACCTGGTGGAAGGATTGGGGTGACGGCGTCAAGCTATCAAGAATTGCTGTATTTCCCGCAGAACAGGACGTATAGAACAGTTGAGGCGGGTCCATCTGTGACCGATCAATTCAAAATGTCGTATCGAATCCAATTTTTCAGACAAGGGGCCGCCGTAGGCCAACCTCCGCAACCGCCCGCGCGTCACACCTCTGCGCACCGCCGGATAAGGAGAGACAGCATGATCGGATTCGTGGAACGGGTCGGCCAGGACTTGCGATACGCGCTGAGAACGGCGCGCAAGAACCCCGGCTTCGCAATCGTCGCGGTCTTGACGATGGCATTGGGGATCGGTGTGAACACGGCAATGTTCAGCGTCATCGAGGCGGTGCTCCTTCGGAAGCCGCCGTACCGGGAACCAGACCGGCTCGTCAATGTTCGGCAGAGATTTCCGAAGATGTCGGACCTGACGCTTGGCGCGGCGCAGGCTGAATATCTGGACTACCGCGATCGCACGCGTGCATTCTCGTCGATCGCCGGATACGCGGATGCCGTGTTCGACCTCACCGGCCGCGGCGAACCACTGCGCGTCCAGGCCGTACGCGCGACGCATTCGTTGTTTTCCACGCTGGGCGTCTCGTCGATTGCGGGTCGGGTCTTCACGCAGGACGAAGATCACCCCAACACCCCAGGAGTGGCGGTCATCAGCTACCAGTTCTGGCAGCAGCGTTTCGCTGGAAGCGCGAACACGATTGGCGCGGTGATCAGGCTCAACGAGCAGCCGTACACGATCGTCGGCGTGATGCCGCAGGGTTTCGAGTTCCCATTGGGCCCCGCGAGCGTTGGCGACCCGCCGGCCCTCTGGGTGCCGATGGCGTTCACGGCAAAAGAAATCCAGGATCGCGCAGCGGAGTTCCCCGTCGGCATCGTCGCGCGCCTGCGTCCAGGCATTTCGTTCGATCAGGCGCAGCAGGATGTGACGCGAGTCGTCAACGAGTTCCAGGCGGATCGTCCTGACATCTACGCGGGCAACCTTCGTCTCGAAGCACAGCTCGAGCCTCTCGGGAGACAGTCGGCCTCACGTGTCCGCCCCGTACTCCTGACGCTCGCCGGCTCCGTGGTTTTCGTTCTGCTGATCGCGTGCGCGAACGTGATGAACCTGCTGCTCGCTCGCGCCGCCGGTCGTCAGCGCGAACTCGCTGTGCGCGCGGCCCTCGGCGGAAGCGTCACCCGGATTGCTTCGCAGCTGCTCACGGAGAGCGTCGCGTTGACTCTCTGCGGCGCAGTGCTTGGCTGCCTGCTCGCACAGGTGATGACGGAGGTCGTCACCAGCACATCCTCGTTCGTGGCCGGCATGTCGCAGGTCCAGACCGATTGGAAGGTCCTGATGTTCACCGTGTCGCTTGCCGTCATCACGGGCCTTCTCTGCGGTATGGCGCCGGTGATTGGGGTACTTCGGGCGGCAGGAGGCGCCGCCCTCAAGCAGGGAGGCAGACAGGGTGCGGCACAGCAGCGGCACACGCTTCGCCGCGCGCTGGTGGTCGTCGAAGCCGCCAGCGCAGTGGTCCTGCTGATCGGAGCCGGCCTGCTGCTGCGCAGCTTCGTCGAAGTACTCCGCGTGCCGATGGGATTCTCTCCCGACGGCGTCGTCATCGCGCGAACCGCGTTCAATCGACAGCGGTATCCGTCGAGCGACGCGCGACGGCAGGTCGAGCGCCAGATGACCGACCGCCTGGCGGCGCTGCCCGGCGTCAGCGCCGTGGCGGTGACAACACACATCCCACTCGCGGATACCCGACAGATCGGCTTCATTCTCGAAGGTGAGGGCATCCACGCGGGCCGGTGGGCCGACAATGCACTCGTCAGCGGCGAATATTTCTCGGCAATGGGCATTCCGATTCTGCGCGGCCGCAGCTTCGCAAGTGAGGACACGCCACAGTCGCCGATGACCGCGATCGTGAACGCGTCGATGGCCCGGCGCTTGTGGCCCGGCGCCGATCCAATTGGGAAGCGGATCATCTGGGGTGGCCGAACGCTCACGATCGTGGGCATCGCCGGCGACGTGCACATCGGCGCGCTCGATACCGCCGTCAACCCGACGACGGTCTACAACTCCGTCTACCAGATTGAAAGCGGCGCGACGACGCGTGCCGTGTTCATCGTGCGGACGAACGGCGATCCTGCATCGCTCGCCCCTGCGATCCGCAACGCGATCTGGTCCGTCGATCCCGAGGTGCCCGTGTTCGACATCCGTCGAATGAGCGACATCGTCTCGCGATCGCTCGGGACGCGCCGATTCACACTGACGATGCTGTCGTCGTTCGCGGCGCTGGCGCTCGTCCTCGCGGCGCTCGGGTTGTATGGCGTGCTCTCGTACGCGGTCGCTCAGCGTACGTCCGAGCTGGGTGTCAGGCTTGCGCTCGGTGCGACTCCGCGGCGAGTATTGGGGCTCGTCCTCGGCGACGGCCTGCGACTGACGATCACGGGCGTCGTGCTTGGACTGCTGCTTGGCGTGGCCACGTCACGAGCGATGTCCGATCTGCTGTTCGGCGTTGGCGCGTTCGATCCGGCGTCATTCGCGCTCGCGATTGTGGTGTTGCTGATCGTCGCGCTCGCGGCAAGCCTGATCCCGGCGCGACGAGCGGCTCGCGTCGATCCGATGGTGGCGCTGCGGGCTGAATAGGCTGCATCGCCTCCGTTCGACCGGTCACTTTCACCGCGGAGTGAGCTGAGCAGCAGAGATACGCTGAGAAAACCGGGTGGATCGGAGATCAGAGAGCGGGGTCGCCGGCCTGCGGCCGGCATGCGAACAACCAATCCCTCCGCGTTCCTCTTGCTCTCAGCGATCTCCGCGTTTGAAACGACCCTGCGACCTTGTGCTTCCTCTCACGGTCTCACTTCACTACAATCGTGATTCGCTGATACATGTTCACCCGCAGAGAGTTCCTCGAGCGTGGCGCAGTGGCTGTCGGACTCGCGCTCCGCCCCGGCGCTTCACTTGCCCGCTCACCGCAAAGCATCAGCGGCATGTGCATCTCACTGAACTCGTCGCTGACGAGACAGCTGGAGTGGCCGGAGTTCGCGCGCCTGGCGGCACGAGTCGGCTACTGCGGCGTCGACGTGAATCTCAATGCCGCCAAAGCGCAAGGCGTCGACGCCACGCGAGCCTTGTTCAACGAACTGACTATCAGGCCGACGGTGACAGGCCTTCCTGTTCAGTTCGGCGGGCCAACGCCGCCGACCGATGACAGCCTGAAGCAGCTCGAGGACGCGGCCGCGTTCGCCTCGACCATCGGCTGCCCGCGGATGATGGCCGTGCTGCCACCATCGGCTCCGTCTCCAAAAGCGGAATACCGGCCAATCATCAAGGAGCGGGTCACTGCGATTGCCGTGATTCTGCAGCGATCGAATGTCCGGCTCGGACTCGAATTCCTGGGGCCCCTGCACTTCCGGACGCGTCAGCCGTACGAGTTCATCTGGCGGATGGACGAAGCGCTCGAGCTCGCAAAGGAATGCGGGCCAAACGTCGGCCTCACGTTGGATGCCTGGCACTGGCACCACGCGGGCGCAACCGTCGACGACATTCTCGCCGCCGGAAAATCGCGCATCGTCCACGTGCACGTGTCCGACGCCAAGGCAATGCCTCCCGAAGATGTGCGGGACAACCAGCGCGTGATGCCTGGCGAAGGAGTGATCGATTTGACCGCGTTCTTTCGAGCGCTGCAGAAGATTGGTTACGAGGACGGCGTCAGCCCCGAGCCGCTCGGCCGCGTTCCTTCTGACATGTCGGCCGAAGCAGGGGCGAGGCAGGGGCTCGAAACGACAATCGCCGTCATGAAAAAGGCAGGAGTCATTTGACTCAGGTTCCTGGTTCACCGGTTCCAGGTTCCAGGGGTGGTTCCCAGTTCTGCCGAAACGCAGAGCCTTACCTGGAACGTGGAACCTGAGAACCGGGAACCTGATCGCGGAGGCGTGGATGGATCGACGGGAGTTCATGAAGGTCGCTGGCGCGGGAATGACGCTCGGCGCGTCGAGGGCCGCCGACGCGGCACAACGCTCCTCGCCGCCGGCGCCCACCGACCGGAAGGCTGCGCCGGCCGTCATGATGAAGGTCGGCACGCAGCATGATTCCTCCGACGAGACGCTCGCGATCCTGGCCGCGTTCGGCGTCAACAACATCTGCAGCCGACTCCCGTCGGCGCGCTTCGACGATGACTGGTCCGCCGAAGGGTTGATACGGCTGCGCGAGCGCGTCGAGAAATTCGGGATCTCGCTCGATATGGTGCCCCTTCCCCTCAGCTCCAACGAGATATCGAAGTCCGAGAACCCGAACATCTTGCTCGGGAGGAGCCCGGAACGCGACAAAGAGATCGATGACATCTGTCAGATGATCCGTAACTCAGCGAAAGCAGGCATCCCGGCGCTCAAATACAACATGACGTTGCTCGGGGTCGTTCGAACCGGCACCAGCCCGGGCCGCGGGGGCGCAGCCTACAGCACGTTCATTTTCGAGAAGGCGCGGCCGGATCCGCCACTGACCGCGGCGGGCCGCGTCGACGCCGATCGCTATTGGCAGCGCATCACGTACTTCCTCGAGCGCGTTGTCCCCGTTGCCGAAGAATACAAGGTGAGGCTCGCGTGTCATCCGCAGGATCCAGCCATGCCACCCGGCAAGGGGTATCGAGGCGTGGAGACGGTGCTCGGCACCGTGGACGGCTTGAAGCGGTTCGTGGAGATCAAGTCGAGCCCCTATCATGGGCTCAATTTCTGTCAGGGCACAGTGGCGGAGATGCTCGAGAAGCCCGGTGAGCAGATCTTCGACGTGATCCGCTACTTCGGATCGCGCAAGAAGATCTTCAACGTCCACTTCCGTAATATCCGCGGCGGGTATCTGAACTTCCGGGAAACGTTCATCGACGATGGCGACGTCGACATGCGTTCGGCGCTGCGCGTTTACCGCGAGGTCGGATACGACGGAATGCTCATGCCGGACCATGTCCCTTCGATCGCGGGCGACGCCCGCGGCGTCCAGGCCTTCGCGTTCACCTTCGGCTATATCAAGGCCCTTCTCGCGACACTTTAGCGGGCCGCTGAAAAGACGGCCGGTCTGACCTTCCCCGCACCGCACGCCTCCTCGATCTCATCCGTTCGCTCCATTCCACGTTCGTGGTCTGCCGCCTGATTCAGCCGAGCCGGACGGGAGGCGCATCGACAGAACTAATTGACGATCCGAGTCGCGCGGTGTATTCAGTCCGCCGGCAATCCAGAAGTTGGGTTGTCAGGAGGAGGAAGGGCGATGTCAAGATTATCGAGCATCGAGCACGCCGCAGCTGCCGTCATAACGGCGTTGGCGCTGATCGTCGGAGCGCGCGTCCCGCTCGCGGCACAGCAGTTCAGCGCGACGCTTCGTGGAACGGTGCAGGATTCGACGCGCGCCGTCGTTGCCGGTGCTGAAGTCTCGGTCACGAATACCGGCACGAACGACACGCAAACCGTCGTCACCGACAGCGATGGCACGTACATCGTCCCGCAGCTGAGACCGGGATTCTACAGAATCACGGTCAAGAAGGACGGGTTCAAGACAGCGACACTCGACCAGGTGAAGCTCGACGTCCAGCAGATTCGCGGTGTCGACGTGACTCTCGATCTCGGGCAGGCGTCGGAAGCCGTGACGGTCGTCGGCACGACCGCGACGATCGAGACGACCAGTTCGACCGTCAGCCAGACCATCGAAAACAAACGCCTCGTCGATCTGCCGCTGAACGGGCGCAATCCGTTCTCGCTGGCGACGCTCGCTCCCGGAGTCGTGCCGGCGCCGGGATCGTCGCCGTTCATCAGTGGTGGAAGAAACGCCACGAGTGAAGTCACGATCGACGGTGTCTCGAATGTCAATGCGGAGAACAACGTCTCCATTCTCGACCTGAACTACACCCCCTCGGTCGACGCGGTGCAGGAGTTCAGCGTCCAGACGAACTCCGTCAGCGCCGAGTTCGGACGGCTGGGCGGCGGCGTCATCAACCTGGTCACCAAGAGCGGAACGAACACGTACCGCGCGACGGCTTTCGGGTTCCTGCGAAACAGCAAACTCGACGCGACGAACTTTTTCACGAATCGTGCGGGACAGAAGAAAGGCAGCTTCAAGCGCAACCAGTTCGGCGGAAATCTCGGCGGTCCCGTTGCGCTCCCGGGCTATCAGGGAAAGGACCGCACGTTCTTCTTCGTCAACTACGAGGGATTGCGCCAGCGGTCGGGAACGGTGTCGACCCTCACGGTTCCCTTGCCGGAATGGCGGGTCGGTGACTTCTCCAATCTGAGGAACTCCAGCGGCCAGCCGATCATCATCTACGACCCCTGGACGACACGCCCGGACCCAAACAATCCCGGTCAGTACATTCGTGACCCATTCCTGGGAAACCGGATCCCCGCCAACCGGATGAGTGCAGTAGGGAGAGCGCTGACGCAGTACTGGCCGCTGCCGAACACGACACCCACCAACGCCTTCACGCAAGCGAACAACTATACGCTTTCGGGTGTCGCACCAGCCGACGCCGACCGCGTCGATTCGCGCGTCGACCACGTGTTCAACACCCGATGGCGGATGTTCGCGCGTTATTCCCTGTCGGA
>Ga0114129_10003011_pt1 | contig 23612 bp, 22 predicted proteins | sample RhiMetdeltSRZDD1_FD_80071 | JGI IMG/M metagenome (GOLD analysis project Ga0114129, IMG submission 80071) | Populus rhizosphere microbial communities from Tennessee, USA - Rhizosphere MetaG P. deltoides SRZDD1 (version 2) (version 2) | ecosystem: Host-associated > Plants > Roots > Rhizosphere >...
AGCCGACCGCCGCGCTGCAGGAGGTGCCTTGGCGGGGATCGACCTACATCCGGATCTGCGCGCGGGCGTTCGCGATCTCTGCAAGACCTTCCCCGACAGCTACTGGCGTGACCTGGATACCCGCCGCGAATATCCCGACGCGTTCGTCAAGGCCCTGACGAAGGCCGGCTACCTCGCTGCGCTCATCCCGGAGGAGTTCGGCGGCGCCGGCCTCGGCGTGGCGGAAGCCTCCGTCATTCTCGAGGAGATCAACCGCAGCGGCGGCAACTCCGGCGCGTGCCACGCGCAGATGTACACCATGGGAACGTTGCTGCGGCACGGCTCCGACGACCAGAAACGACAGTACCTGCCTCAAATCGCGGCCGGCGCGCTGCGACTGCAGGCGTTCGGCGTGAGCGAGCCGACGACCGGGTCCGACACGACGCAGATGAAGACGACCGCGACGCGAACCGGCGACCGATATGTCGTCCGCGGCCAGAAGATCTGGATCTCACGGGCTGAACATTCCGACCTGCTCCTGCTCGTCGTGCGCACGACGCCGCTCGCGGAGATCAAAAAACGCACGGACGGCCTGTCGATCCTGCTCGTCGATCTTCGCCAGGCGCTCGGGCGCGGGCTCACCATCCGGCCGATTCGGACGATGATGAATCACGCGACGACGGAGCTGTTCTTCGACGATCTCGAGGTCCCTGCCGATGCGCTCGTCGGTGAAGAGGGAAAAGGATTTCGTTATCTCATCGACGGGTTGAATGCCGAGCGCATCCTGATCGCGGCCGAATGTGTCGGCGACGGCCGCTGGTTCATCGATCGCGCGACGAAGTACGCCAACGATCGCGTGGTCTTCGGCCGTCCGATCGGACAGAACCAGGGCGTGCAGTTTCCGATTGCCCGCGCACACGTGAACCTCGAGGCCGCCGACCTCATGCGCATTCGCGCGGCGGAGCTGTTCGATCGCCACGAAGCCTGCGGCGCCGAGGCCAACATGGCGAAGCTCCTCGCGGCTGACGCGTCGTGGGAGGCGGCCAATGTCGCCGTGCAGACCCACGGGGGATTCGGCTTCGCCGAGGACTACGACATCGAGCGCAAATTCCGCGAGACGCGCCTCTATCAAGTCGCGCCAATCTCGACGAATCTGATCCTCACGTACATCGCCGAGCACGTCCTGGGGTTGCCACGATCGTACTGATGAAGACGCTGCCCCTGTCAGGCATCACGGTCGTGTCGATCGAGCAGGCGGTCGCGGCGCCGTTTGCGACGCGTCAGCTCGCCGATCTCGGCGCGCGCGTCATCAAGATCGAACGGCCCGACGGCGGCGACTTCGCGCGCAGCTTCGACACGACCGTCCGAGGACTGTCGAGCTACTTCGTCTGGCTCAACCGATCGAAGGAATCGCTGACGCTCGATCTGAAGCGACCAGACGGCAGGACCGTTCTCGACCGTCTGTGCGCACGCGCGGACGTGTTCGTGCAGAATCTGGCGCCGGGCGCCGCGACGCGGCTCGGCACGGCGGCCGACGACCTGCGCGCCCGATACCCCCGCCTCATCGTCTGCAATGTCTCCGGCTACGGAACATCGGGACCGTACGCCGCCAAGAAAGCCTACGACTTGCTCGTCCAGAGCGAGGTGGGTCTGTTGTCGATCACCGGACCGCCGGAGACGCCGAGCCGGGTCGGCATCTCGGTCGCCGACATCGCCGCCGGGATGTACGCGTATTCCGGCGTCCTCACCGCGCTCCTCACGCGGATGAGGAGCGGCCGCGGTGCGACCGTCGAAGTGTCGCTCTTCGACGCGCTCGGTGAGTGGATGGCGGCGGCCGCGTACTACACCAGCTACGGGGGATCGCCGCCGCCGCGGAGCGGTCCCGACCACGCCTCAATCGCGCCGTACGGCCCCTTCGCCGGCCGCGACGGGCAACCGGTGTATCTGGGCCTTCAGAACGCGCGCGAATGGACCCGGTTCTGCGCGGACGTGCTCCGTCAGCCGGTGCTGGCCGACGACGAGCGCTTCAGGACCAACACGCTGCGAGTCCAGCACCGCCGGGCGCTCTCCGCTGAAATCGACGTCGTGTTCAAATCGCTGACGGCGGCCGAGATCATGGAGCGGCTCGACGGCGCGCAGATTGCCTACGCGCGGATGAACTCGGTGCACGAATTCGTGGCGCATCCACAGCTCACCGCCAGGAACCGCTGGAGACAGATCGACTCGCCGGCTGGCGCGATTCAGGCGTTGCTGCCGCCGGTCGTGCAGGACGACGTCGAGGCAGTCATGGGGCCGGTGCCGTCGCTCGGCCAGCACAGCGGGGCGATTCTCGCCGAGCTGGGATTCGACGACGCGACCATCGCGCGATGGCGCGAGGAAGGAATGGTGTGAGATGAGCACCAAGGCGGGGTGGACGGGACGGGTTTTCGAAGATTTCGCGGTTGGCGACGTCTACGAGCACCCGCTGGGGCGCACGATCACGGCCGCCGACAACGTCTGGTTCACGTGCATCACGATGAACACCAACCCAATCCACTTCGACGCCGAATACGCGCGACAGACCGAGTTCAAGCGTCCGCTCGTCAATTCGTGTTTCACGCTCGCGCTCGTGACGGGGCTGTCGGTGATCGACCTCACGCAGAACGGGGTCGCCAACCTCGCCTGGGACGAGGTGCGGCTGCCCCACCCGCTCTTCGAGGGCGATACGGTCTACGCGCGAAGCGAGGTCCTGGAAACGCGCGAGTCCAAATCCCGTCCCGCCGGCATCGTCAAAGTGAAATCCACGGGCGTCAACCAGGACGGCAAACCGGTCATCGAATTCACGCGCACGTTCATGGTCTGGAAGCGCGGGCATGTGCCGCCGACGGCCCGAGCTGGGTCGTCAAGTCGCGCAGGTTCGTGACCGATTCAATCTCGCGGAGGATCGCCAGCGCACGATCCGACGCCGGCTCGGCGAGTGTCCGGCGTGCGCACGCGAGGAACTTCGTCGCCAGCTCGTCGTCGCTCGCCGGTTGAGCCGGATACCCGCGCGCGCCGTTGGCGGAGTGCGTGATGGTGCGCCCGTCGCGAAGCCGGACCGTTACACGGGCCTGGGTGAGGGCCGGCGCCGTACCGTCGAGCGTCTTGTCCACGCGCATCGTGACCCGTGACTGCAGCGCGGTGACGTCGGGATCGGCCAGCGCGTCCGGCTCGAAGGTGTCGATGCCGACGCGGCCGGAGACAATCGCCGCCGCGGCGCAGAACGGCATGCTGAACTTGCCCTCCAGACCCGTCGCCGGCTGGTCGTAAATCAGAATCGTTGGCGTAATGCTGTCGACATCAACGTCAATGCGATCGACATCGGCTGCCGTGAATCGATCGCGGCGGCGCAGGAACAGCAGCGCGTCGAGCGCTGGATGCGTCCCCGCGCACGACGGATACAGCTTGATCGTGATCCCCGTGTCGACAATTTCCCAGCGATGGCCGAGATCATCGGCAGCATCGCCAAGATTCGCGTGCTCGCCGTCCATGGCCGTGAAAAACCCTTGCGGCCCGTCGAGCGCCAGCTCGCTGCCGGTCAGCCCGCGCTCGGCGAGCAGCGCGGCGACGACGCCGTTCTGGGCCGCGAGCCCGGCGTGCAGCGGCTTGAGCATCGTGCCGAAGTTCTCTTTCAATCCGGACGCCTGCGACGCCGCGATCGCCAGCGCGTGTCCGGTCGCGGTTCGCTCGAGCCCGAGCAATCGGCTGCAGGCGGCCGCTGCCCCGAGCGACCCGAGCGTCGACGTCGCGTGCCAGCCGCGCTGGTAGTGGCGCGGATGTATCCGCCGTCCGATGCGCGACTCGATCTCGAAGCCCAGCACGTAGGCATCGAGCGCCGCCTGGCCTGACGAACCGGCGATCTCGCCGACGGCCAGGATTGCGGGCACGAGCGGCGCGGACGGATGCGCGAGCGACACGAAGCACATGTCGTCGTAGTCGAGCGCGTGGGCCGCGGTGCCGTTGGCGAGCGCTGCACCCGCCGGACTCGTCCGGATGTCCGTGCCCAGGACCGGCGATCGCCCTTCGCCGAACGTCGAGATCACGCGCTGCACGGCTCGGGCGGCGGGCTCGCTCGCCCCCGCGAGCATCACGCCGACGGTGTCGAGAAAGGCCGTCGCCGCGCGATGCCGCGCGTCTGCGGGCGGCCGGGCGTCGACGATGAACTGCGCAAGTGTGGGAACAGCGGCGGCCATCGTGTGGAAAGTCCCTACGACTGAGTCCCGATCGCCGTCATGAATCGATGCTTGATCAGCACGCAGTCGAGCGGGGGCTTCCCCGCCGGTGCAGATTCATCGACCTTGGCGACAATCAGCCATGGACCCGGTTCCGTCATCGCGCGGGCTGCGAGCAGCTGAAACTCGGCTTCCGTCCGTGCCGTCGCGCTCTGACGAATGCCCAGCGCCCTGCCAGCGGCCTCGAGATCGGCGCCATGCGCCGTCGCCGTCTGCTGACCGCCGGTCGTCGCGTACGCCTCGTTGTCCCAGACGATCAGCACCAGATTCTCAGGGCGCGTCCAGCCAATCGTCGCGAGCGAGCCGAGGTTCATGAGCAGCGACCCGTCGCCGTCCAGAATGACGACACGCAGGTCGGGGCGAGCCATGGCCAGACCCAGACCAATCGACGACGCCAGTCCCATGCTGCCCCAGGTGTAGAAATTGGCGGCGCGATCGCCGGCGGCAAACAAGTCGTACGCGGGATGGCCGAGGCTGGCGACGACCGGAGTATTCGACGCTTGTCCCACGACATTCACGAGCAGACGGGTCGCATCCAGCCGCGTCATGCGTTCGCGTTCTCGGCAACACGCGGCGCCGTCAGCCGGCGCGGAAGAAGGCAGGCGCCGCTCATGCGCGTCTCGAACGCCGTCCGGGCGACGAGCTCGACGGTGGCGGCGGTGGTCTCCGCGGATTGAACAGTCGCGTGCGAGATGCCCATTGCGTCCAGAATGGGAACGACCGCGCGGCCCATCGGGACTTGTGCCGAGTTCCACTCGCCCGCGTCTCCGCGCATGCTGATCAGGATGAGCATCGGAATCTGATACGGCACGATGAGCGAGGTCAGCGCGTTGAGCGAATTGCCGAGCCCGCTCGATTGGAGCATCACCGCGGAACGGATCCCGCCGAGGTACAAACCGGCCGCGATCCCGAATGCTTCTTCCTCGCGGGTTGCGACCGTCGTGCGAATCTTCGGATGAGTCTGCAGCACCTTCAGGACATGTGACAGCGGATTGTCCGGAACATACGCGACGTGTGTGATTCCGGCAGCGGCAAAACCGGCACACACTCCCGACGCCCACGTCAATTCATCACCTCTCGAGGGTTCACAGTTGTCACAGGCGCAGTTTACTCGTACCGTGACCAGCGATGCCGGCCGTGATCTTCGATTTCGACGGCGTGCTTGCTGATACCGAGCATCTGCACCTCCGCGCGTTTCAGCAGACCTTCGGCGCACACGGGTGGACGCTCGACGATCGATCCTATGCCGAGCGCTACCTCGGCTACGACGACCGCGCCACGATTGCCGCCTTCCTGCGTGACCACGAGCTGCCCGTCCACCCCGGCGCGATCGCGGCGCTGCTGTGCGAGAAGGCCGCGGCATTTGACGTGCTGCGGTCGTCCGGCTCAGTGCTGTACCCGTCGGCGGCGGCTTGCGTCGAGCGACTGGCAGCCCGATTTCCGCTCGCGATCGCCTCGGGCTCTCTGCGGACCGAAATCGTCGACATCCTGAACGGCGCCCGGCTCGCGTCCGCCTTCCGGGCGATCGTCTCCGCCGAGGACGTGAGCCGCAGCAAGCCGGCGCCGGATCCCTACCTGCGCGCCGCCCAGCTGCTCGACGTGGACGCCGCCAGCTGTGTCGTGATCGAAGACTCGGCGTTCGGACTCATTGCCGCGCGAACCGCGGGCATGAAAACGATTGCGGTGACGACGACCTCCAGAGTCGAGGCGCTTGCCGGCGCCAATCGCATCATCCGCAGTCTCGACGAACTGACTCCGGAGTTGATCGAAGATGCCTGACGCCCGATCGGACCTCCACTTGCGCTCAACTCCCTTGCGGCTTCATCTGAACGAGAACACAGCGGGGTGTTCGCCCGCGGTCATCGACGCGCTGCGGACCATCGACCGCGATGCCGTCGCGGTCTACCCCGACTACCGCGCCATCACGGCCGAGTGCGAGCGCTGGCTCGGTGTCTCCGAGGGACGGGTGCAGCTCGTCAACGGGCTCGACGAGGGGCTGCATGCCGTGGCGCAGGCGGCACGAAATCGTTCGCCCGCTCCAGGCGACGCCGTCATCGTCGAACCGGCGTTCGAGATGTACGAATTGTGCGCCGAAGCCGCGGGTCTGCGCGTGGTGCGGATTCGGCCGCAACCTTCATTCGCGTTTCCGTTGGCGCCGCTTCTCGCGGCCGTCTCAGACCGCACGCGGCTCATCTATCTCACCGATCCGAACAATCCGACCGGGCTGGCGATTCCGCCCGGTGCCGTCGAACGGATTGCCGAGGACGCGCCGCACGCCATCGTGCTCGTCGACGAGGCGTACGCCGATTTCAGCGGACGGACGTTCATCGGCCCGGCCCTCGATCGACATCGCAACCTCATCGTGGGCCGGACGTTTGCCAAGGCCCACGGCCTGGCGGGGCTGCGGGCCGGCGCCCTCGTCGCACATCCGGAGTCGCTCGACGCGATTCGACGCGTGCTGCCACCGTTCAGCATCAACGTCTGTGCCGTGGTCGCGCTCGACGCCGCGCTTCGCGATCGCGCGTATCTCGAGTGGTTCGTCGCCCAGTCGGCCGCTTCCCGCGCGCTCGTGTACGACATCGCCCAGCGGCTCGGGCTCCAGTACTGGCCGAGTGAAGGCAACTTCGTGCTCGTTCGCGTCGGCCCGCAGGCATCGGAGATCGTGCGGGAGCTGGCGTCGCAGGGGATTCTGGTCCGCGACCGGTCGACACAACCGGGCTGCGAGGGTTGTCTCCGCATCACCGCCGGGGTCGTCGAGCACACCCGCGCGGCGTTGACTGCGCTCGAGTCAGCTCTGTCGACGGTCCGGCGCAGTTGAGACGACGCGCATCTGATCCGCTGATTCGCGCGACGTGCGAGTACTCGGCATCATCGTTCCACTCTTCGGCACGCATGCTCTTCCCTCGATCGTCGCGGTCGACAGCGATCGGTCATTCGTGAAGGTTCGTCCGGCCGCAGTTTTGGAATCGTCCTTGCTACCCGTAGGGAAAAGTTCTACGGAGGTCTTCAACATGGCAAGAATCGATTCCCTTCGCAGCCTGCTCGTCCAACAACTTCGCGACCTGTATGACGCCGAGAAGCGGCTGACGAAGGCGATCCCCAAGCTCATCAAAGTCTCGTCCGCAGACGACCTGTCCTCAGCGCTCGAAGAGCATCTGGGACAGACCGAGGAGCACGTCAGCCGGCTCGAGCAGGCGTTCGAAGCCGTCGGCGAACCGGCCAAGGGGAAGGAATGCGCCGGCATCAAAGGCATCATCGAGGAAGGCGACGAGCACGTCGGCGAAGAGTTTGCCGATGATGGACTCAGGGATGCGACGATTATCGGAGCCGCCCAGCGCGTGGAGCACTACGAGATCGCGGCGTACGGCACGGCCATCGCGCACGCCCGCCTCCTCGGGCTCGATAGCGTGGTCGAGCTGCTCGAAGAGACGCTGGGCGAGGAAAAGGCGGCCGATGAGAAGCTCACCGAGATCGCCGAGTCCGTGGTAAACCCGGATGCCGCCTCGACAGAAAACGAAGAGAGTGAAGAAGGCGAAATGGTCGGCGCCGCGTCAGGCGCGAGGGGACAGGCGTCCAGACGCGGCTCGAACGGCGGACGGACTGCCGGCAATCGTCGCGGATCTCGCCATCGTTCGGGCTCCGGACGAGGCCGGTAGGCCGTCCGCATCCCGTCCGGCCGATCCAGATCGGCCGGACACGAACGCCATCGTCGCGGCGCTGCTGCGCGATCTGGCCGCGATTCAGGCGACGCGGCAGCAGACGTGGGGCTACAACGGCGCAGCCGCCGCGGTGATGGCGCTCGAACATCCGCTCGAGACGCTTCTGCGCGGCGACGGGTCGCTCGAGAAGATTCCGGCCGTCGGACCGTCTTCGACTCGCATCGCGCTCGAGGTGCTCCGCACCGGTGAATCGGCGACCGCCGAACAGGCGGTTGCCGGCAGCCCTCGCGCACAGGAGATTCACCGGCAACGCGCGCTGCGGCGCCGCTTCCTGAGCCGCGCGCGCGTCCTCGAGGTGCTCTCTTCACCGCGGTCAGGCATCGTCCAGCCGTCCGACTATCGTGGCGATCTCCAGATGCACTCGGTGTGGAGCGATGGCGCCGTGTCGATCGCGGAGCTTGCCGACGCGTGTGCGGCCCGCGGCTACGCGTACTGTGCGATCACCGATCACGCGTCCGGCCTGCCAATCGCGCGCGGCATGTCGCCCGAGGCGATGCGCCGGCAGCACGAGGAAATCGCGGCACTCAATCGCCGGCTCGACGGCCGATTCCGGGTGCTGCGATCGATCGAAGCCAATATCCAGCCGGACGGAACCCTCGATCTCGACCGGTCGGAGCTCGAGCAGCTCGATCTGGTCCTGGCGGCGCCGCACTCGCAGCTGCGGAACCCGGAAGATCAAACCGCTCGGATGCTCACGGTCGTCGCCACGCCCGGGGTGCACATCCTCGGACATCCCACCGGTCGAAAGTCGGGCGCGCGCGCCGGCATTGTCGCGCGATGGGACGAGGTGTTCGCGCTGGCGGCGCGACTGCGCGTGGCGATTGAAATCGACGGCGACCCCTGGCGGCAGGATGTCGATTTCTCGCTGGCCAAGCAGGCGGTCGACGCCGGGTGTGTCTTCGCGCTCGACAGCGACGCACATTCGACCGCGGAGCTCGTCTATGCGGAGACTGCGATCGCTCACGCGATGCTCGCCGGCGTACCGGCCGATCGCGTGATCAACTGTTGGCCCGTCGATCGCCTGCTCGCCTGGGCGGGGAACAGGTAGTGCTCTTGCAACGTAGAACTACCGCGCCCTGTGCGACGACTCGACCAGGACGAGACCTGACTTCATGGCCTGCGGCAGATCGACGCGGCCGCCGAGACTGCCGATGTCGAACACGTCGCGAACCTTGCCCGTGACCGTAACGCGCGCGCCGGTGCGCGGGACGCCCTCGCCGGAGACGACCCACAACTGACTGCCGTGGTCCTCGATTCGATAGACGCCGCGATCGATGATGGACATGCTTTCGGTCACGGTCCCCTTCACCGTGACGTCGTGATTCCGGTACCGCGACGGATCGCTCAGCACCCTGTTGATCGAGGTCGATCCGCAGGCGCTCGTGAGCACGAGCGTGAATGCCAACGCGGCCAACGCCGGGCGTGATCGCAGTTTCATGAGTGTCCTCCCTGCCAGCTGAGAATCTCGTACGGATCGATCGGGGCCCCCTGCCACCATTGCTTCTTGTCCGTCATCTTGAAAATCGCGAAATGCAGATGCGGCGTGTTCTCGGGTGCGTTGCCGGATGTGCCGACGTAGCCGATCACGTCGCCGCGCTTGACGCGGTTCCCTTCCTGAAGACCCGACGCGTAGCTCTGGAGGTGCGCGTAGTAATACACGTAGTTCGACGTCGGATCGAACTGATAGATCGTCGTCCCGCCGGCCTGGCTGGAGAACAGGCGCGCGATCGAACCGTCCTCGACCGCGACGACCGGCGTGTTCCTCGGCGCGAGAATGTCGATGGCCTCGTGGACGCGATTCGATCCGCGCTTCTCCGCGAAAGACGAGTGCAGGTCGCGGCGCTCGACGCCGCGGACGGGAATCGTCAGGTGGCGATCGCGCAGATCGGCGATTGGATCGGCGCCGATCCGCGGAGGCACCGATTCCGCAGAGGTGCGGACAGGCGGCGCGACCACGACGTCGTGACTCGCGGAATCGGGACGCGTGAGCGGTGCTTCAGTGCGGTCTTCGGCGGCCCGCACGCTCTCGCCGCTGGCCGGAGCGATCGGCCTGTCGGACATCAGCAGAATGCCCGTGAGGAGCGAGCCCGCCAGGAATCCCAGCGAGCCCGTGAAGACATGCCCGAAGATCCGATCGGCTCGTCGGCTCATTGCTCGAAGAGGACCGGCGTGCCTTTCGTGACGAGCGCCGCCAGCCGGGCCGCATCCCAGTTCGTCAGCCTCACGCAGCCGTGTGACGACGTGTGGCCGATCTGGCTTGGCTCGGGCGTGCCGTGGAGTCCGTAATGCTCTTTGGAGATGTCGATCCAGACGAGGCCGACCGGGCCGTTCGGTCCGGGCGGAATCTTCGCCTTGGCGTGCGTCGGGTTCGCATCCCAGAAGAGATCCGGGTTGTAGTTGAAGGTCGGATTCTTGATGACCGCGGTCACGACCCATGAGCCAAGCGGCAACGGATCGTGTTCGCTGCCGCTCGTGACCGGCGCGTGAAAGATCACTTTGCCATCGCTCCCGTAGACGGTCGCGATGGAGGCGTCTTTCGACACGACAACTTTCACGTTCCCCGGCGCGGCCGGCGGCTGGCTGCCGGAGACGTCGGGAACACGGATCGCTTCGCCCTCCTCGAACCGCGCGCCCGGATTCAGACGCCGCAGCACGTTCGGGGAGCAGTGAAACATCTCGCCCAGTGCTTCGATCACGGACGTGAAATGCAGCGCGTCCAGCTTCGATTGCTCCATCAAATCTTTGGGAATGGACGGGGTGAACGGCCCTGCGGCGTCCTCAGCGGTGATCGCGTACGACGTGAGAACGTCGGCGGCACCGCGATTGAGGGCCTGCAGCAGCGCGGCGCGATCACCGCCGGCCAGACCGTGCGTCGATTCGAATGCCGCGATCGCTTTCCTGGTGTTGGCGCCGTCGACGCCGTCAATCTCACCCACCGAGAACCCGGCGCGGTCCAGCAGGATCTGGATCTCGAGCGTCGGATCGAGGGCCGATTTCGATGTCTGCGCGCGCTGCGCTGACGGTTTCGTCGGCGGCCGCTCCTGCGAGCGCGCGACGGACGTCCCGGCTGCGATCAACGCCACACAAGTGGCAAACGCCGACAGACTTTTGAGGCCCGATCGAACCACGACGTGCCCTCCCTATGCCTGAAGAAGCACGAAGTGTGCCGGACGAGTTTCGGGGTTGCGCTGCAGTCGTTCGTGAACGAGTGGCAGTTGCCGTCTACTTTCCAGGACGCCTTGGGCGTCTAGTCGGTGTCGGTTCCGGGGTTCCGAGGTTCCGGGGTTCCGAGGTTCCGGAGTTCCGAGGTTCTCAAGAGCGAGGTTCCGAAGTTCCGAATGCGGTGAACCCCGGAACTTCGGAACCTCGGAACCTGCATGCGGCGCGTCAGGCTTTTCGCCAGCGCGCCGTTAGAAGTACCTCTTATATCCTGCCGAGATCGTCCAGTAGCGCGACTCGTAGCTCGAGTTCGCGCTGTTGACGCGATCGTCGCCGACGAAGTGCACGAGCGTCTCACCGAGGAGCACGTCTCTCCTGGTGAAGAAGTACTCAATGCCGCCGCCGAAATCGATGCCGAACTTCGTGTCGTTCGAATCGAAGTCGTTCTCGTCGAAGCGGAAGCGGTAGAGCCCGATGCCGCCGGTCGCAAACGGATGCCACTTGCCGTGCTCCCAGTTGTAGACGACGTTGCCGGTGAAGGCCATCGGCCTGATGCTTCCCTCGAACGGGCGGCCCTTGATGTCGAACCACGGACCGGCCACCTGGCCGCGAATCGACACACGCGGTGTCACGTATCCTTCGAGTGCGGCGCCGAGATTGACACCGCTCGCCAACGCATCGTCGAGCGGCATCGCGACTCCAGCCTGCAGGCTGAGACCCCACATGCCTCGATCGGGGACCCGCGCCTGCGCGGCTGCCGGGGTTGGAGCGATGAGCGTCAGAACCAGGATTCCACCGAGAAGTGCAATGCGTGTACGCATGCTCTCGCCATCTCCAAATCTCCTGCCCTGTTTTTGTGACTCACGGGGACCGTCGTTTGGTCTGGAATTACAATCGACGCATGCGGAGCGTTCGAGCCGCGGCCCATTCGCGGGCGCTCGTGACGATTACGCTATGTTGCGTAATCGTGGCGTGCAGCCGGCGTGAACCGCCGCCTGCGGCCGCCGCGCCGGCGCTGGTGACGGTGCAGGCGGCCACCGTCCAGACGCTCAGGGACACGATCGCGATATCCGGCACGGCCGTCGCCGCCGCAGCGGGCGATTTCCTGGCGATCGCACCCGAAGCCGCCCGCCTCGCCGAAGTCACCAAATCCGAAGGTGAGAAATTCGAAGCGGGAGAGATGCTCGTCCGCTTCGAGATCTCGTCCATCGCCAACGAGATCGAGGCGCGCGAGCGCGAGCTGGACGACGCGACCACGCGCGCCGCCGCGGCGAAAGCCGAGGAGGCGCGACTCGAGTCGCTCCACGAACGCGGCGTCATTTCGAGAAACGCCTACGAGGCTGCGAAGTCGACGCGTCTCTCGGCCGACTCGGCGCTGAACCAGGCCAAGGCGCACGTGGACAGCGCGAAGCTGCTGCAGGAGCGCACGATCGTCCGCGCGCGCTTCGCGGGCGTCGTGCTGAAGCGCTGGCACAACCCCGGCGACCTCGTGGCGGGTGGGACGCAGGATCCCGTTCTGCGTGCCGTCGATCCGACGCGGGTGCAAGTCGCCGTGGAGGTCTCCCTGGCGCAACTCGGGCGGGTGCTGCCGGGACAGCCTGCGACCATCCAGACCGGCACCGACCCACCCCAGCCCGCAACGGTCGTCGTCCGGCCGATGCCCGTCGAGGGCGGACCCGACAAGATCGAAGTTCGGCTGGCTGCCGTCGGCCCGTTCGCGGCCGCGCTCGACTCGCCGGTTCAAGTCGAGATCGTCCTCGACGAGCGGCCGCAGGCCGTCGTCATTCCGACGACGGCCGTGATCAAGAACGATCAGACGGCCTACGTGATGGTCGCTGGCTCCGACGGCCGCGCGCATCGCCGCGACGTCCAGCTCGGGTTGCAATCGCGCGGATTGACGCAGGTCGTCTCCGGCCTGCAGCCCGGCGAGCAGGTGATCGTCGGCGGCCTGGACACCATTTCCGACGGGGCGGCGATCCGGGCGGGGACGGGTTAGTTGTCAGTCGTCGATTACGCCGTCATCGCGGCGTACCTCATAGCGATTACGGCGTTTGGATCCTGGTTTGCCCGGTTCCAGAAGACGACGCGCGATTACTTTCTGACCGATCGGTCCATCCCCTGGTGGGCCGTGTGCTTCACCATCGTCGCAACCGAGACGAGCACGCTGTCGTTCATCGGCGTCCCGGCGTCAGCGTTCGCTGGAAACATGACGTTCCTCCAGCTTGCCGTCGGCTATGTGATCGGTCGCGTGATCATCAGCCTGGTGCTCATCCCCGCCTACTTCCGCGGGGATCTGTTCACCTCGTACGAGCTCCTGCAGCGGCGGTTCGGCTCGCCGGTCAAGACGCTCGCCGCGGGCATCTTTCTCGTCACGCGCACGCTGGCCGACGGAGTACGGCTCTTCGCCACCGCGATCGTGATCGCCGTCGTCACTGGCGTTCCGGTCGGCTGGACGGTCGTGATTCTGGGTACCGCGATGATCGTGTACACGGCACGCGGCGGGGTTTCCGCGGTCATCTGGACGGACGTCGTGCAGATGTTCATCTACCTCGCCGGCGCGGCGGCAGTCTTCGTCGCGTTGCTCGTCCGCATTCCAGGCGGGTGGGATGAGATTCTCCGCACCGGTTTCGCCGCGGGCAAGTTCGTCGTCATCAACGCGTCGACGGATCCGAAGGCGGTCTACACGCTGTGGGCCGGCCTCCTGGGCGGCGCGACGCTGACGCTGGCGACGCACGGCACCGATCAGTATCTCGTCCAGCGTCTTCTGTCGGCGCGATCGTCCCGCGATGCCGCCGTCGGTCTGGTGCTGAGCGGCGTGATCGTCTTCGCGCAATTCGCGCTGTTCCTGGTCATCGGCATCATGCTGTTCGCCTACTACCAGCACGCGCCGCTGCCGACGCTCGGACGCGCGGATGAGATCCTGCCACAATTCGTCGTCACGTCGCTCTCCGGCGGCGTCGCCGGGTTCATCGTCGCGGCGATCGTTGCCGCGGCGTTGTCGCCGTCACTGAACGCGATGGCGGCCACAACCGTGAACGACTTCTATCGGCAGTACGTCCGCCCGCACGCGGACGAGACGACGCTCATGCGGATCTCGCGGCTGTCGACGATCGGCTGGGGTGTGCTGCAGATCGTCGTCGCGCTGGCGGCGCAAGGCATGGATCGGTCGGTCCTCGACGCCGGCCTGCTCGTCCTGTCCCTGGCGGCCGGACCGGTGCTCGGCGCGTTCCTGGTCGGGGTGCTCAGCACCACCGTCGACGCGCGGTCGATGCTCGCCGGCATGGCGGTCGGACTCGTGTTGCTCGGCGCACTCTGGTGGACCGGCGCCGTCGCGTGGACGTGGTACGCGTTTACGGGTGCGGCGGTGACGTCGCTGACGGCGATCGCCGTCGCGTGGGTAAGACCTCGGGTTTCGTAAGCTGCCTCTCGACTGTGAGTACTACCTCGACAACGAAACCGGAGGTCTTCACTGCGCGACCGGCAGGCGCAGCGTCGCGCGGCAGCCGCGCCCGGAACTGCGATTCTCGAGCGAGATCGTGCCGCCATGCGCTTCCGCGATCTGGCGGCTGAGCGCGAGGCCAATGCCGGATCCACTCGGCTTGGTCGTGAAGAACGGCACGAACAGGTTCGACGTGTCCGGCAGCCCTTTCCCCTCGTCCTCCACGTTCAGCTCGAACCAGTCGCCGAAGCGCTTCCAGCCGATCGAGACCTTGCCGCCCGTTTCGAGCGACGCGTCGACGGCATTTCGCACCACGTTGATCAAGAGCTGCTCGATTTGATCGGAGTCGGCAACGAGCTTCACGTCGGGTGACGGATGGACGGCGACCGGGAGCCGTTTTTCGAGATCCGCGATCCGGGCGATGAGCTCGGGCACCTTGACCTGCTTCGGATTGGGCTTCGGCAGCCGCGCGAGCTGCGCGTACGACCGCAGGAACCGTCCAAGCGCACCCGATCGTTCTTCAATCAGCGACAGCCCCTGCAGCACCTCGTCGCTCCGCTGAAATCCGTTCGCGCGATCGACGATGCGACGGAGCGAGTGGGCGATCGATTTGATCGGCGTGAGCGAGTTGTTGATCTCGTGCGACAGGACGCGCACGATGCGCTGCCATGCCGCCTGCTCCTGCTCGCGGAGCGCCTGGCTCAGGTCGGCGAGCACGACGAGGTGATGCGGCCGGCCGTCACGATAGAACACGGTCCGGCGGACTTCGTAGCGGCCCCGCTTGCCGCCGAACGGCCGATCGATCAGGCGTCTCGGCTCGCCGATCAGATACTCGTCGAATCCGAACGTCGACGCCGGGCAGCCAATCAGCTCGTCGCTCGATTTGCCCATCAACACCTCGCCGGCGCGGTTGACGAGCAACAACTGGTTCGTCGGATCGAATGCGAAGACGGCGACCCCGATCTCTTCCATCACGTGCGTGAGGAGCGCGGCCGACTCAACCGCCTCGGTGCGCTGCCGCTGGAGCGTCGACCCGAGGTCGTTGACCTCGCGCATGACCATGGACATCGAGCTGCCGCTCCTCGCGCTGAGGCCACGAATCGAGTAGTCCCCTTCGCGGAGTGCGCCCAGGAGGTTCGCGATCAGGTTGAGCGAGCGCACGGCGAGCTGACGCGCCGTCGAAGCCGCGCCCAACCAGACGAGGAAGACGACGACGAGCAGCGTCCACCGCACTTCGGGGGTATGCGGTTGTAAGAAGAGGTAATAGACGGCGATGACGATCGCGGGCAGGCCTCCGAGCAGGACGAGCCACGTGAGCATCAGCTCCAGGTTTCTGGCTCGAGGAGCGCCACGACGATGTGCGAGACGATCAGGCATGGGGGCGATGGCTGCTGATTTGACGCTCACTGAGACGTAAAAGGCTGCGCAGAATCTCCTGGTTTTGCGTGCTGCCTTCTGGGTGTTTGGTTTTTGCCCTCTGCCGCTTGCCTTGGGCCTTGATCCCGGATTTCGCGCGCTTCGTCACAGCCCGAAGTGCTGCAGCCTGCGGTACAACGCGCTGCGACTCATCCCCAACTGATCGGCCGCCTTGCGCACGTCGCCGCCGTGACGGGCCAGTACCTTTTGAATGAAAATCTTCTCCGCCTGATCGAGCGTCATCTCCTCGGATGCAGGCGGCGCGCCAACCGGCGCCTGTAATCCCAGATCGACCGCGGTGATGAGCCGCGACTTCGCCATGAGGACGGCCCGTTCGATCGCATGGCCGAGCTCACGCACGTTGCCGGGCCAGAGGTGAGATTCGAGCGCCTGCCGGGCCGACCGGTCGAAGCCCTCCTGTTCCCGCCGGTACCGTTCCGAGAACCGCGCGAGGTAGTGTTCGGCGAGCGGATAGATATCCTCGCGCCGCTCACGAAGCGCCGGCAGGTGGATGACAACGGTGTTCAGCCGGTACAGCAGGTCTTCACGGAATCGTCCGGCGGTAATCTCGGCTGACAGGTCGGCGTTGGTCGCCGAAATCACCCGAACGTTGACGAAGATGACGCGCGACGATCCGACCTTCTGGACCTCGCCGGTCTGCAGCACGCGCAGCAGCTTCGGCTGCAGCCGGATCGGCATGTTCGCGATCTCGTCCAGGAACAGCGTCCCTTCGTCGGCGAGCTCGAAGCAGCCGATGCGATCGGTGCGCGCATCGGTGAACGCACCTTTCACGTGGCCGAAGAGCTCCGACTCGGCGACCCCTTCCGACAGTCCGCCGGCGTTCATCGTCACGAGCGGCTTTCCCGCGCGAGCCGAGAGCCGATGCAGCAGGCTGGCGACGACTTCCTTGCCCGTGCCGTGCTCGCCGGTGATGAGCACCGACGCATCGGACGCGGCCACGCGCTCGATCGTTTCCCGGACGGCCTTCATCGCCGGCGCCTCGGCAATGAAGGTCGGCAGGATCCGGCGTTGAAGACGCGTGTTCTCTTCCTGGAGACGGCGGCTTCGCCGGAGGGCGCGGCGCAATTCGAGCTGCGTCTGCACCGCCGCGACGAGCTTGTCGTCGTCCCAGGGTTTCTCGATGTAGTCGCGCGCGCCGCGGCGCATGGCCTCGACCGCCCCCGCGACGCTGCTCCATCCCGTCATGACGAGCACGGGCAGCGTCGGATCGATGGCTTTCATGCGATCGAGTAACTCGAACCCTTCCTGGCCGGACGTCGTGTCGCGCGTGTAGTTGAGGTCGATCAGCGCCACGTCGAAGTCGGTCCGCTCGAGCTCCCTGACCAGTTCGGCCGGAGACGCCGCCGTCGCGACGTCATAACCCTCGCCACCCAGCAGAAGTTTCAGGGCGTCGAGAATGTTGACCTGGTCGTCGGCGATGAGGACGCGGCCCAGGGGAGCGGACATGGAAGGAATCTGGAATCTCCAATCTGCAATCGACAATCGGTCGAGCAATCGGGTAATCGGGCATCGATCGCCCGACGCAGACACCAGCGCCCTATCGCGCGAGACCCTCTCGCGCGACACGCGAGTCCCGGAACTGGGAATTATGGCCGGTTCCGGGCGACCCGTGCAGCCGACGGCAGGGATGAAGGAAAAGGCGTGCCAGATCGGGCCGAATATGCGGCTGCGAATCGGGACCGCGTTGTGCCGTCAATCTGGCACGTCACTTGAACTCCTCGACTTCGTTTCGGGTGCTGTAATCGCGAAACGAAACCCGAGGTCCTGGTCCTCTTGCTGATGTCCACCCCTCGCATCCTTGTCGCCGACGATCAGACTGACATTCTCCAGGCGCTTCGCCTGCTGCTGACGGATGCCGGCTTCGAAACGGATCTCGTGAGCTCCGTCGGTGGCGTACTCGATCGCGTCGTGGGACAGCCCTACGACCTGCTGCTGATGGACCTGAACTACACGCGCGACACGACCTCCGGACGCGAAGGACTCGAGCTGCTCGAGCGCGTGCGCACGCATGACGGTACGCTGCCGGTCGTCGTCATGACCGGCTGGGGCAGCATCGACACCGCCGTCGAAGCGATGCGGCGAGGCGCGAAAAGCTTCGTGCAGAAACCCTGGGACGATCTGACGCTCGTCGAGGTCGTCCGCCGCGAAGTGGAAGACGGCATGGCGTCCAGACGACGCGACGCGAAGCTCGCGCGCGAGCACGACGAGGCGAACCTGATTCAACGCGCGCTGCTGCCATCGTCGATGCCCGACGTGAAGGGCTGCCGTCTCGCCGCGCTGTGGACGCCGGCCTCAGGCATCGGCGGCGACTGCTATGACGTCTTTCGCTTCACCGACACGCGGGTCGGCGTGTCCATTGCCGACGTCGTCGGCAAAGGGCTGCCCGCGGCGCTGCTCATGTCGAATCTGCAGGCCGCCGTCCGGGCGTTCTCGACAGCCGCCGCCGAACCGCACGATGTGTGCGCGAGCGTCAACCGGCTTCTCTGTCGCAACATCGCGTCGGGAAAGTTCGTGACCTTCTGCTACTCGGTCATCGACACGAGCGCGATGACGATCGCCTACGCCAACGCCGGCCACTTCCCGCCGATCCTGCTGCGCGCGAATGGCCAGGCCGAGCGGCTCGCCCCGACCGGCCTCGTGCTCGGCGTCGCGGCCGACTGGTCGTACACGAGCGGCCTGTGCGAAATTGGCCGCGGCGACCAGCTGATCTGCTATACGGACGGCATTACAGAGGCGCTCGCGCCCGACGGCGGCGAGTTCGGCGAGGACCGGCTGCTCGAAACCATCCGCGCGTACCGCTCCGAAGCTCCGGATCGGCTCGCTCGCGCGGTGTCCGACGCGGTTTCGGCGTGGACGGGCGGTTCCCCGCAGGACGACGCCACGCTTATCGTCGCAGCGATTGAATAACCAGAACGAGGCGATGAGGCTCTGAGGCTCGAAGACCGTGATCGGATAGAACACCTCACAGCCTCATGGCCTCAGAGCCTCATGGCCTTTGATCGTCAGTACCGCTATATGATGTCGGAGTTCCCCTTCGCTTTCAGAGGAGTTCCCATGCGTGCTCTCGTTCTAGCCGTTACGCTCATCGCCGCGTTCGTGGTCTCGACGACCCAGCCGGCTAGTGCTCACAAACAGCCCGTCAGCAGTCAGGTCGCCGCCTTCCAGGCGCAGGCGCAGCAGGCGCCGGCTCGCACGCCGGACGTCATCTTCGTGCCCACGCGCGAGGCGGTCCGGCGCGCCATGCTCAAGCTGGCCGGCGTCACCAAGGACGATCTGGTGTACGACCTGGGCTGCGGCGCAGGCGACATCGTCGTGACCGCCGCGAAAGAATTCGGCGCCCGCGCCGTCGGGGTCGACATCGACCCGCAGCGTGTCAAGGAAGCCAATGAAAACGTCACGAAGAACAACGTCCAGGACAAGGTCAAGATCATGCTCGGCGACATCTTCGATCCCAACCTGAAGATCAGCGACGCGACGGTGGTCACGCTGTACCTGCTGCCGTCTCTCAACGCGAAGCTGGCGCCTCGGCTGAAGAAGGAACTGAAGCCGGGCACGCGCATCGTGTCGCACGCGTTCGACATGATGCAGGCCGAGCCGCCGTGGCCGGCTGAGAAGACGCAGGAAGTCGACGGCGCGAACATCTACCTCTGGACGATCCCGAAGCGGTAGCGCGACGGTTTCCGAGGGCGGGGCGTCCGGGCGATCCCCGGGCGGCCCGCTCTTGTCTTTCCGCTATGCAGAAAGCCGCGGTTATCGCCGGCGTGAGCCTCGCGGGCCTGGTCGCGCTCGCGATCGCCGCACCCGCTGCGCAACAAGCGCCTCCACAAGCAGCGCCCGCCAGGCCGCCGGACGTGCGGTGGGTCCCGACGCGGGACGAGGTCGTCACGGGCATGCTGGAGCTCGCCAAGGTGACCAGCAGTGACGTCGTCTACGACCTCGGCTGCGGCGATGGAAAGATCGTGATTGCGGCGGCGTTGAAATACGGCGCGCGCGGCGTCGGCATCGACATCGATCCCGAGCGGATCAAGGAAGCCAATCAGAACGCGCAGAACGCCGGTGTCGCGGAGAAAGTCCGCTTCATTCTCGGCGACATCTTCGATCCCCAGGTCCCGATCAGCGAAGCCACCGTCGTGACGCTGTTTCTCCTGCCAAAATTGAATCTTCAGCTGCGTCCCCGGCTCTGGAAGGAATTGCAACCCGGCACGCGCGTCGTGTCCAACAGCTTCGACATGGGCGACTGGACGCCGGAGACGACGCGGCAGTTCGGCAACTACACGGTCTATTTTTGGACAATCCCACGCAGGTGAGCTCGACCGCTGCGGCCCCGAAGCACGCACCACGGCCGCGAGCCGCCACGCGGTCGGGCCTGAGCGGGTGGTTTCTAGCCGACCTCGGCGACACCGCGCAGCCCGCGCGGCACAAGCACACGGCGCCGTGGTGGCAGGTCATGTGCCTCACGGGTGTCGATTACTTCTCGACACTCGGCTACCAGCCGAGCATCGCGTTCCTGGCGGCCGGCTATCTCTCCCCGTTCGCAACGCTGCTGCTCGTGCTGCTCACACTGTTCGGCGCTTTGCCGGTCTATCACCGGATCGCCGCGCTGAGTCCGCACGGGCAAGGCAGCCTGTCGGTGCTCGAAGAACTGCTGCCGCGCTGGCGTGGCAAAGCGCTCGTGCTCTGCCTGCTCGGCTTTGCGGCGACGAGCTTCGTGATCACGATGACGCTCTCGGCGGCCGACGCCACGGCGCACATCATCGAAAACCCGTACGTGCCCGCGTGGGCCAACTATCCGATCGCCGTGACCTGCCTGCTGCTCCTGCTCCTGGGCGGGATTTTCCTGCGCGGTTTTCGCGAGGCGATCTGGCTCGCGGTGCTGCTCGTCGCGGGGTACCTCGCCGTCAACCTGATCGTCATCGGTTGGGAATTGATCGAGCTGGCGCGTCATCCGAGCGCCATCGCGGACTGGCAGCGCAACCTGCTGGCCACGGGCGAGAACCCGTGGATGATGGTCCTGCTCGTCTTGGTCCTGTTTCCGAAGCTGGCGCTCGGACTCTCCGGATTCGAGACGGGCGTCGCCGTCATGCCGCTCGTGAAGGGCGAGGGAAAGACTCCGGATCAGATCCTCGAGTCCCGGATCGTGAACGCGCGCAAACTGCTGACCGCGGCGGCCGGCATCATGACCGTGCTCCTCGTCGGCAGCGCGATCGTCACGACGACGATGATTCCGGCCGAGGCGCTGCAGGCCGGCGGCCCGGCCGACGGCCGCGCGCTCGCCTACCTCGCGCACCGCGATCTCGGCGACAAGTTCGGCACGGTGTACGACCTCGCGACGATTGGCACGCTGTGGTTCGCCGGCGCGTCGGCGATGGCCGGACTGCTCAACCTCGTGCCGCAGTATCTGCCGCGCTACGGAATGGCGCCGGACTGGGCGCGCGCGACCCGCCCGCTCGTCCTCATCATCACCGCGATTGGCGTGGTCGTGACGATCGTCTTCGACGCGAACGTGAACAAGCAGGGCGGCGCCTACGCGACCGGCGTCCTGATGCTGATGACGTCCGCGGCCGTTGCCGTGGCGATTGCGCTGCCGGAGCGGCGGCGGTACTTCGTCCCGGTGTCGATCGTCTTCGTGTACGCGACGGTGCTCAACATCGTCGAGCGTCCGGAGGGGATCAAGATCGCCGGCTGGTTCATCGTGGCGATCGTCGCCTCGTCGCTGATTTCGCGCGTTTTGCGATCCACCGAGATCCGCATCGAAGGCGTCGCGTACGACGAGGTCGCGGCGCGGTTCATCCGCGAAGCCGCGGGCCGGCGGTCGTTGCGAATCATCGCCAACAGGCCGGACACCGGACAGCCGGCGGAGTACGCGGGCAAGCTGGAAGAGGCGCGGCGATCGCATCACCTGCCCGCCGACGAGCTCGTGCTGTTTCTCGAGGTCCGCCCCGGCGACGCGTCGGACTTCTCCGACGTCCTCAACGTGCACGGCGCCGAGGTGGGCGGATTTCGCGTTCTGCGATCGACGAGCCCCGCCATCCCGAACGCCATCGCCGGCCTGCTGCTCGATCTGCGCGAGCAGACCGGCGTGATTCCGCACGCCTATTTCGGCTGGACCGAGGGAAATCCGATCGCGTACCTGCTGAAGTTTCTCGCGTTCGGCGAAGGCGACACGGCGCCGGTCGCCCGCGAGGTCCTGCGCCAGGCCGAAGCCGAGCCCGAGCGCCGCCCGAGAATCCACGTCGGGTGATCCGTAGCGCGGATTGGTTTCCAAATCCGCGAAATCGCGCATCCAAATCGCCGAATCCGTGAGAATGCTATTCTCGTACGCGAAGCCGAAGCGGTCGGCCGACCGCACGGGGGACCCAACGCGACGCGCGCGTCGCAGGGGCTAACTGGGATTTCCATCTCAGCGAGAGCTTCCCATCTCGAGCCCGTCAGCTAACCCCGCAGGCACTGGGAGGATCTGTGACGACGCTCGCTCGCCGCGGGGGCGCGGCGACGATTCGTAATTGGCTGCTGGCGGGACGAGCCGACACCGCCGCAGCCGCCCATACCCACACGGCGCCCTGGTGGCAGGTCATGTGCCTGACGGGCGTCGACTACTTCTCGACGCTCGGGTACCAGCCCAGCATCGCGTTCATCGCGGCCGGCTATCTGTCGCCGCTGGCGACGTTCGTCATCGTGCTGCTGACGTGGTTCGGCGCGGTGCCGGTCTATCACTGGATTGCGGAACTCAGTCCGCACGGCCAGGGCAGCCTCTCGGTGCTCGAGGATCGGCTGCCCCGCTGGCGCGGTAAGGCGTTCGTCCTCTGCCTGCTCGGATTCGCGGCCACCGACTTCGTCATCACCATCACGCTCTCGGCCGCGGATGCGACGGAACACATCGTCCACAATCCGCTGTCACCGGCGTGGATGGAGCACCCGCTCGGCGTGACGCTGCTGCTTCTCGCCGCCCTCTGCGCGATCTTTCTCAAGGGGTTTCGTGAAGCCATCTGGCTGGCCGTGCTGCTCGTGATCGTCTACATCATCCTCAACGTCGTCATCGTCAGCTACGAGCTCGTGTTGTTGTGGAACCATCCCGCCGCGATCGGACATTGGCGGCAGCAGCTGTTCCTGCAACAGCCCAATCCGGTCATGATGGCGGCGACCGCGCTGCTCCTCTTTCCCAAGCTCGCGCTCGGACTCTCCGGATTCGAAACCGGCGTGGCGGTCATGCCGCTCGTCGCCGGCGAGGGGGACAACCCCGAAGCTGTGCTGCGATCGCGCATCGCGAACACGCGAAAGCTCCTGCGGAGCGCCGCCACTATCATGAGCGTTCTGCTGCTCGGCACCGCCGTCGTGACGACGATGATGATCCCTGCCGCGGATTTGAGCGTCGGCGGATCGGCCGACGGCCGCGCCCTCTCTTACCTCGCGCATCGCGACTTCGGCGGAGGATTCGGGACCTTCTACGACATGTCGACGATCGCCATCCTGTGGTTCGCGGGCGCCTCGGCGATGGCCGGGCTCGTGAACCTCGTGCCGCAGTACCTGCCGCGCTACGGGATGGCGCCAGACTGGGCGCGCGCGCGGCGTCCGGTCGTGCTCCTCATCACCGCAATCGCCTTCACCGTCACGTACCTGTTCGACGCGGAC
>Ga0114129_10003012_pt1 | contig 23611 bp, 18 predicted proteins | sample RhiMetdeltSRZDD1_FD_80071 | JGI IMG/M metagenome (GOLD analysis project Ga0114129, IMG submission 80071) | Populus rhizosphere microbial communities from Tennessee, USA - Rhizosphere MetaG P. deltoides SRZDD1 (version 2) (version 2) | ecosystem: Host-associated > Plants > Roots > Rhizosphere >...
CGTGCCGGTGGGCGTGGCATCGCCGTCGATGGGGGGTATGTCGTCACCGGCCGATGGAGCTTCGGGAGCGGCTGCCAGGCCAGCATGTGGATGAACGGCGGCTTCGAGATCTTCGATGGACCGGAGCCACGGCGGCTCCCAGATGGCACTGCCGCCCGGGCACGCGGCTTCTTCAAATCGACCGAGTGTACGATCGTGGACACCTGGCGGGTGACCGGGCTGCGCGGTACCGGCAGTCACGATTGGGCCGTGCATGAGGTATTCGTGCCCTCAGAGCGCACATCGCCGCACCCAGGATCGAACGCCAACCTCTGGAGTCGGTGGCCGGGGACGCTCTACCAGATGCCGGCCTCGATGTTCATCGGCCCCCATTTCGGTCCGGTAGCCACCGGCATTGCGCGCGCCGGGATCGATGCGCTGGCCGAAATCGCCGGCAGCAAGACACCGTACACCCAGGCCGGGCTCCTACGGGACCAGGTGCAGGTTCAGGAGTGGGTCGGACGGGCCGAGGTGTTGCTCGGCTCCGCGCGGGCGTACCGAGAAGCCGTCGTCAGTGAGATGTGGAAAACGGTCGCGGCTGGTCACCCGGTCACCGTCGAGCAGATGGCTCGGAGCCGGATGGCAGGGAGCTACGCCGCTGACTGCGCGATGCAGGCGACGGATCTGATGTATCGCGCCGGGGGCACCACGTCGATCGAGTGGGGGCAGCGGCTCGAACGATGCTGGCGCGACGTGCATGTGGTGGGCCAGAACTTCGCGCTGCTCCCGGAGTTCTACGTGCTGGGCGGGAAAGCGCTGCTGGGACTGCCCCCCGGGCCGAAATTGTCCTAGGTCGACCGAGCCTGACGACTGGCCACGACCAGGCCGTCGTCCATGGGCTGGGGTAAGCATCCAGGCTTCCGGTCTTCGGGGAGGGCTGAACGCACACCGGGGCTTTTCAACAGGCAGGGCCCATCTCGGAACCGGAACCGGCGAACTGCACGCCGATGAGCTTGCCGTCAGTCGCTCCAGATAACGAGCCCAGGCACGCGATCTCGGAGCCAGTTTCCCTGATATCGGCTGGTGACTTGCCAGAAGCTGGGGTGTGAAGGACAGTCCCGCACGCGTATCTCTCGGCATGAGCACCACCAGCCGCGCCATGCCCGCCACCATCCGCCATCCCCATCCAGGACCAACGCAGCAGTTTTTCCGCGTTCGAACCCAATTCTGGGGTCATTTCCTCCGAGTCGGCACATTGGCTCTGCGCCAAATTGCGCCACCCGGGACCCCGTTTCCGCCAGTCAGATACACGTTTGCGCCCGCGATGCACCCACGTGCGCACGGCGCAAATCCCCCGACGCTCCGCCACAGCACGGTATGATCGGGCGCGTCACGCACCCTGGGGAGACGACGATGTCTGACACGCTCGCGCGAAAGCTCGCCCGCTTCGCCACGGGTCTCCGCTACGAGGACCTGCCGGCCCACGTCGTCGACAAGGCCAAAGCCTGCATCCTCCACTGCATCGGCGTCGGCCTCGCCGGGCACGGCAGCGGCGCCGTCCGAGCAGCCCGAGCCGCCATCCTCGCCCAGGAGAGCCAGCCCGGCGACACCGGCGCCACCCTGATGGTCACCGGCGACCGCGCCACCCCCTACGGCGCCGCCTTCGTCAACAGTTCCCTCATGCACGCCAAGCTCCAGGAGGACGCCTACCGCACCGGCAGCCACCCCGGCGTCATGATCGTCCCGGCAGCGTTGGCCGTCGCCGAGACCAGAGGCAAGCGCGGCAGGGAGCTCATCGCCGCCGTCGTCGCCGGCTACGAGATCGAAGCCGCCATGACTGCCGACTTCATCCCTAAGAGCAACGAGCAGGGATTTCGATCGAGCCCCACCTACGGCCCGTTCGGCGCCGCCATCGCCGCTGGCTACCTGCTCGGCCTCGACGAAGAGCAGGCCGCCCACGCCATCGGCTACGCCGCCACCTTCGCGGCCGGCACCTTCGAGGGCGGCGACGGCACCGACATCATGGTCCTCCAGGTCTCCCAGGCCGCCCGCAGCGGCCTCCTCGCCGCCTACCTCGCCGAGCAGGGCGCCCGAGCATCAGCTACCTCCCTGGAAGGGCCGATCGGCTTCTACTACGCCTTCACCGGCAGCACCGACGGCATCAACACCATCGCCGACCACCTCGGCTCGCGCTGGGAGATCATGGACGTCACCCTCAAGCGGTACCCGACCTCGATGTTCAACCAGCCGCCGATCCACGTCATCCTCGCCCTGACCGAGCAGCACGACCTCCAGCCCGACCACATCAAGTCGATCCTCGTTGAGATGAACGACTTCGAAACGAACTACCCGAGCGCCACCTTCCGCCGCGCCGGCTACCGGCGTGGCGGCGGCACCGGCGCCACCAACTTCGTCGTCGCCGCCGCCTGCGTCAACCGCGGCTTCTCGATCCCGCCAGACCGCCCAGCCGGCTGGACCTCGCCCGTCCAGGGGATCGACCGCCTCCCCACCCACCCGGTCTCCGTCAGCCTGGCCGAGCGCACCAAGGTCGTCGGCTCACCAGACATGCCGCCCCTGGCCCCGCGCGTCACCGTCCGCCTCAGAGACGGCACCGTCCACCAGCTGCAGGCGACCGGCGACGAGCTCAAGCTCAACCTCGCCCAGGACCGAGCCGTCATCCGCGCCCTCGTGCCCGAGATCCCCGGCGGCGCCGCCAGCGTCGAGCGACTGATCGCCGCCGTCGACCGCCTTGACGACGCCCCCACCATCTCCGACCTGATCGCATCGGCCGTGCTCCGCTGATGGCGTACACTGCTCCCCGATGACGACCAACCCCAGCCCCGAACTCTGGTCGCCGACCGAGCCCGCCTCCGAGATCGCCCCCGGCTTCTGGCGCCTCCCGATGCCGATCCCCGGCCACACTCTCGGCGGCGTCTGCGCCTTCCTCGTGCGCGACCATGACGGCTACGCTCTGATCGACTCCGGCATGGACATCCCCTCCTGCGTCGAGGCGCTGGAGGAGCACCTCGCTCTCCTCCATGTCCCGATCTCGGCCATCCACACCATCGTCGCGACCCACTGCCACCCAGACCACCTCGGCCAGGCGTCCAGGCTCCGCGCCCGAAGCAGCGCCCGCGTCTGGCTCCACCACCTCGACGCCCCCCTCGTCCACCCGATGCACCCGACCGGCGACGCCGACCTGCCCGCGCTGGTGGGCTGGCTCACCCGCTACGGCTTCCCGCCAGACGAGGCCGAGCAGGGCCGCCAGGCCGTCGACACCGCCCAGGGCGAAACCTACCTGCTGGAACCGGATCGCTTGCTCGAAGGCGGCGAGACGTTCCACGTCGGGCCGTACCGCTTCGAGGTCGTCTGGACGCCCGGCCACACCCCCGGCCACGTTTGCCTCTTCGAGTCAACCCGCCGTCTGGTCCTGACCGGCGACCACCTCTTCGCGAAGGCCGCCCCCAACGTCCGGCTGATGTCCTACTCGCCGATCGACACGATGGGCCGTTACGTCGAATCCTTGAAGCGCGTCGCCGAGCTCTCGGCCGAACGCGCGCTGCCAGCCCACGGCGAGCCGTTCGGCCAGGTCGCGGAGCGCGCCGGCGAGGTCGTCCGCCACCAGCTCGAGCGCCGCGAGCGCCTCAGAGGCATGATGACGGATCGCCCCCAGACGGCCTACCAGCTCGCCCAGGTCGTCTGGGGTCCCGGCGCACGCACCACCTGGGACACGTTCCACGGACGCCTGCGCCGCAACGCCGCCCTCACCCTGGCCGCCCACCTCGAACAGCTCGCCCTTGACGGCGAGATCGCCCGCCACGACGAGGACGGCGTCGTCGCCTTCACCCGCCCATCCTCACCGCGAGTCCCTCCTTCGTCGGGATAAACTCCGCGACCCGGACCTCCGGCGGACGAGTCCCCTCGCGAAGTTTACCCTGAGCTAGCGAAGGGCTCGGCGTGAGGAGTGCTCGCAGCGCGCAGCCCCTTCCGTTCCAGGCGCGGCATCACCTCCTGCGCGAAATACGGCAGCTCCTTCAAATAGTCCACGAAGTTGATGGCCAGCCCGTCGAACCCCACGGCGTGCAACGACGCCAGCTCCTCGGCCACCGAGTCCGGATCGCCCACCGCGCAGTACGCCCCGCGCGCCAACACCTGCCGCTCCAGGATCCCCTCGCCCTTCTGACGCGAGATACCCTCCTCGTCGGTCCGGTGGCGCGCGTCGTTCGCCAGAATGTTCACCACGTTGCCGATCGCCCCATGGTCCGCCCGCTCCACCAGATACTGGAGGTATTCGTCCGCCTCCTTGCGGGTCGGCCGGCAGATGATCCCGACCGGCGTCCAGACCTGGACCTCGCGGCCGGTCTCGCGGGCCGCTCGCCGCGTCTCGGCGACCCGCGCCGTGCTCTCCTCCGGCAGCCTGACCCCGTCGAAGTGGAGGTCCGAGTTTCGAATCGCGAACGCCCGCCCCGCCGGCGAAGTGCCGGCGTTCATCACCAGCGGAGTCCGGCCGCCGTATGGCCCTGGTGCGCCCTCGACGCTCTTCAGCTGATAGTACGTACCGTCGAAATCGAACGGCTCCCCGCCACCCCAGATCCGCCTGACGATGCTCCACCACTCCTCGCCCTGCGCGTATCTGGCGGCGTGCTCCAGCATCCGGACCCCGAACATCTGGAACTCGTCCTCGATCGCGCCGCACACCAGGTTCAGCACCAGCCGCCCCTGCCCGATGTGATCCACCGTCGCCATCTGCTTCGCGGCGATCAGCGGGTGGAACAGCGAGACGTGGACCGTGCAGAACACGTTGATCCGCCGCGTCGCCGCCAACAGGCCGCCCGCCCAGGTAATCGACTCGAACGTCGAGTTGTTGATGCGGGCCTCACCCTTGTAGCCGCGCCACCGCGCAATCGGGATCATCGCTTCGATGCCGAGCTCATCCCCAAGCTGGGCCAGCCGAAGGTTGTTCTCCCAGCTCGCCACCCACGGATCAGGGATCGTGGCGTACGTCCGACCGCTGGAGCAGTTCGCGCCGAACAGGCCCAGCTTGAGCGCGTTCCCCTGCACGAGCGCCGCGTTCCGAGGCATCAACTCACCGCCCCCTCCTACTCGCCTACCCAGTTCGGCGTCCGCTTCTCTTTGAAGGCGGCCAGCCCCTCCTTCGCGTCCGCGCTCACCTCCACCCGGTTCGCGATCGCCCGCCCGATCTTCAGCCGATCGGCCAGGTCAACGCCCTTGCCGCGCAGCGTCGCCTCCTTGATGCCGCGGACCGCCAGCGGGGCGTTGTCGCGGATCTTCGTCGCCATCGCCTCGGCCGTCGACAGCACTTCCTCGGCCGGGACCACTCGGTTCACCAGGTTGAGCCGTAGCGCGTCCTGCGCACCGACGAATTCGCCGGTCATCAAGAACTCCATCGCCACGTTGTGCGGCACCTGCTCCGTCAGCAGACACGGGCCGCTCATCGAGGAGATCCCGCGCTTGACCTGGGGCCAGCCGAACTGCGCCGTCTCCGACGCGATCCTGATATCCGAGAGCAGCGCCAGCCCCGCCCCCTGCGCGATGCAGATCCCGTTGATCGCCGCAACGACCGGCTTGTAGAACTGCGAGAGGTACAGGTACAGATCGTCGGTGGTGCGCTCGCCAGGGCCGCCGCCGGGGATCGCCCGTGCCGCCATCGACACCAGATCGTGCCCCACCGAGAACGATCGCCCGGTCCCCGTGATGATCGCCACCCAGGCGTCCGGATTGCGCTCCACATCCTCGAACGCCTCGAACAGCTCGGCCCGCATCTGGTTATTGATCGCATTCAGCTTGTCCGGGCGGTTCATCCTGATGTGGGCGATCCGATCCCGAATCTCGTAGACCACAAACTCCATCAACTACCCCCTTCGCGCTGCCGAAACTGCCCGTAGCGGTACAGGTGCCCGAGCGCCCGCAGCGCGTCCTCGATGCCACCGTAGACGGGGATACCGGCCGCCAGCGCCCGACCGCGCTCCGCCCGGACCACCGCCTCGTGCTCCTCCTCGCCGCTCGAACGCAGCACCAGGCAGACCGGCCGCTCGGTCCGCTCCTTCACGGCGATCACCGCCTCGACCATCGTCCGCACGAAGCCGGCCGTCAGGTCGGTGGACGCCAGCGCCAGAATCGCGACGAGGTTCAGGTGCACCACCAGCGCGTGGATCGCCGGGTCGTTCACCGCGCGATCCAGCACCCGCCCCAGCACCGCGCCGCCCTCGATCCGCAGCACGCTGGCCGGCACGTCGAGCGGGTTGACCAGGCTGGTGCCCGGCGGCAGGCCGAGCGCCACCAGCGCATCGACCGTCTCGTGCGCAAACGGTGACACCTCCAGCCCCTGACGGTCGGCAGCATCGGTGGCGGTCACGCTCGCACCGCCGCCCGGCCCGATCAACGCCACGCCCGGCCCCAGCATCGGCGGCAGCATCTGGAAGCCGAGCAGCGTGTCCAGCAGCTCCTCGATCGTCTGGACCGCGCTGACGCCAGTCTGGCGGAACAGCCCCTGCCAGATCGAGAAGTCGCTGGCCAGGGCCCCCGTGTGGCTCGCCGCCGCGCGCTGGCCGCTGGCCGTCTGGCCCCCCTTAAGGACCACCACCGGCTTCCGCCGGCCGGCCGCCTCCAGCGCGGCGCGCAGCCACTGCCCATCGTGAACGGACTCGACGTACGCCCCGATCAGGTGCGTCTCCGGATCGTCGGCATAGTAGGCCAGAAAGTCGGCCGGATCGAGGTCGATCGCGTTGCCGATCGAGATCGCCTGCCGGAAGCGGAGCCCCTGAAAGCAGCCCCGCCGGACCGCGTCCAGCGTCAGCCCGCCGCTCTGCGAGACGTACGAGATGTGACCTGGCGTGCGCTCGGCCCCGGCCGTCGGCGAGAGGCCGCTGGCCGGGACGTACGTGCCGATCGAGTTCGGGCCGATGATCCGGAGCCCGCTGCCGGCCGCCCGTGCCAGCAATTCACCTTCGAGCGCCCGCCCCGCCGCGCTGACCTCGCCGAACCCGGACGTGTAAATGTGGGCGACCTTGACACCCTTCGCGACGCACTCGTCGATCACGCCGGGCACCGCTTCCGCCGCCACCGTCACGATCGCCCGCTCGACCTCGCCCGGCACGTCCGCCAGGCGCGGATACGCCCTCCGGCCGTAGATCTCGGCTGCTCTAGGATGCAGCGGATACAGCTCGCCCCCGTACCCGAAGTCGACGAGGTGCTTGACCGCTCGCGCGCCAAGCTTCAGCTCATCCGTCGAGGCCCCAACCACCGCCACCGACCGCGGCTCGAAGACGGCCCGCATCGTCTCCTTGAGCGAAGCGGGCGCAACGGACTCGGGCGCAATGACTTGCGCCCCTACAGGACCGGACCCGGTAGGGGCGCAATGAATTGCGCCCTCAGGTCTCATTGCGCCCACGTGCGATGGGGCTTCCCCGGCGTACACGATCCGCGCATCCGCGACCATCACGCCGTCCGCGTACGCGAACACCGGGTTCAGGTCCAGCTCCTCGATCGCCTCATCGCCCGCCCACGAGGCCAGGCCGTCCGGCCCGGCGACCGTCAGCAGCAGATCGGCCAGCGCCTCGCGGCTCACCGGCTGCCCGCCACGGACGCCATCCAGCAGCCGCGCGCCGCGCAGCTCGCCGAGCATCTCCAGCGCGTCCGCTCGGGTGATCGGCGCGAGCCGGAACGAGACGTCGCGCAGGATCTCCACGAACACCCCGCCGAGCCCGCACATCACCACCGGCCCGAAGCTCGGATCGCGCACCACGCCGACGATCAGCTCGACGCCGCCGGCCGGGCAGGACGCCTCCACCAGCGCCGCCTCAACCCTCGAATCCGGGCGAGCCCTCCGGGCCGAGCCCGTCACCTGCTCGAACGCGGCGCGGGCCTGCTCGGCACTTCTGACGTTCAGCGCCACCCCGCCCACGTCGCTCTTGTGCAGGATGTCCGGCGACGCGACCTTCACGACGACCGGGAAGCCAATCTCCTCAGCCGCCCTGGCCGCCTCGTCCGCCGAGCGCACCAGCCTGGCAGCCGGCACCCGAAGGCCAAGGCCGGCCAGCAGCCGCTTCGCCTCGACCTCGCTGCTACTCACCGCCGCACCTCCGGAGCATGCATCGTCGCGTCGTCCGCACTCGGCCGCTCGGGCCAGCTGCCCGAGCACCGGACCGATCCGCGCCGTCTCAGTATGGCGACAGATGCGACGATCCGCCACGCCCAGATCGGCGAAGGTGAGGATGCGGTTCAGGCCGGGCGCAGGTACGTCGTCTGGTCGCGCCAGTCCTCGTCTCCGCGCTCCTCAACCAGGCGACGCAACGCGCGAATCTGACCGCCACGGTCACCCTGATGAATCGTTCGACTGCTCACATAGATGATGCCCGCATGTGCCTGGCCTCGTTCACCCCGTTCGGCGACGAAGGCAGGCATCGTGTGCACGTCGTAGGTGACGAGCGTTCGCTCTTCGAGGAACGCGGCTTCCAAGATCTCGTGGTCGGAGGCGTGTCGATACCGCCCATTGTGCCACTCATCCAGGGTGAGCGCGTCGATGTCGCTCGTTCGAAGGGGCCGTGAGACGTCCTGCGAGAAGTGCCCGTCAAGAAGCAGGAGCATCGACAGCCAGACCAGCAGCACGCGCTTCCTGACTCAAGATCTCGCGCTGGAACTCGTCCGAGCGGCGATAGTATTCGGCGATGTCGTCTTCGATCTCGTCGTGAAAGGCCGCTGTATAGGCGAGCACGGCCCGGACCGTGCTCTCCGGCAGATTGTAGTGCGCGACAATCTTCGGGACATCGAAGTCATAGTCGCGGGCCAGCAACTCGACCCACCAGACGCGCAGCCGCGTCCCAGTGACGAACGCCTCCACGCCGGCCCCAAAGTCCTTGAACTCGACGTAGGGAAACTCGGTGAGCCGGATCGCCGTCTCCAGCAGTTGCGCCGCCATCTCCGCCCGAGAAAGCTTCGCCTTCGTCGCGGCCCGGTCGAGGCGGGCGATCTGCTCGTCGGTCAACTCCAGGCTGACGATCTCGCTCATCACCCCTCCTTTTCCGTGCGTTTGAGCTGGGCGATCACACCCGTGACATTGTACGGCGCGGACCGATGAGTTTGGTCTTCTGCCGGAGCGACAAAGAGGGGAGGCCGGCTGCCCGGCCTCCCCTCGTGGCTCCTGTCTCCTGTCTCCTCGCCTCAGCTCTTGAAGTAGAACTGGACCGGCCGGGCGATGCTCGGCGGCCAGGTCAGGTTGATGTTCGCGTACGCCGAAGGCGTGTTCCCCATATTGTTCTTGGCGATCATGATGCCCATGACCGCCCCGGCCTGGCCAGTGACGCCGATGTACCAGACGTCGTCCAGGTGCGTGCGCCAGATCTCCTTGCCGGTCTCGATCCGCTGCTGGTCGGTCTGGCCGTACGCCGCCTTGGTCAGCTCCATGCACTTCTTCATCGCCGCTGGCGGCTCGCGGCCGGCCGTGCCGCCTGAGGCGAACCACTTGCCGTACTCCGGGCTCCACCAGCTATTGCCGTCCACCGGGATGATCCATCCAGAGTTTGCGTACAGCGTGTCGGTCCCGTCGTTGCTCCAGGCGATCATCTGGGTCTCGTTGCCGTTCCCCCGCCGGACCGCCAGCGTCCGCTCGCGCTCGTTGACGATCATGTCGATGCCGATCTTCTTCCAGTGCTCGCGGACCATCTCGCTGATTCGGGTGTACTGGACGAACTGGCCGCCAAGCGTCGTCAGGTCGATGCTGATCCGGCCCTTGCCGTCGGACCGCATCCGATACCCTTCGCTGTCCTTCTGGGTCAGGCCGATCTTGTCCAACAGCTCGTTCGCCTGCTTGACGTCGAGCGTGGACCATTTCTGACGCCACTCCGGGCCCGGGCTGTACTTGTTCGACTCGGCCGGAGCCCCAGATCCCGGCGTGCCCACGCCCAGGAAGAATGTCTCGTTGATCTGCTCGCGGTCGATCGCCAGCGAGAGCGCCCGCCGGAACTCGATCGTCTTGAACAGCTTGCCGAGCTCCGGATCGGCATCGTAGTCCATGTTGATGAAGATGCCGTAATCAGATCCCGTCAGCATCGGGTTGATCGAGACCTTGTAGTTGCCCTTCTGCTGGTTCTCGAGGATCACCGGCAGCTTGCCGATGTCGATGTGCCGGGCCTGATAGTCGTACTCGCCGGCGATCGCCCGCAGGTTGAGCACCTCCAGGTTCTCGGCCAACGACAACTGGATCTTGTCGATGTACGGAAGCTGATTCCCGTCCGTGTCGACCCAGATGCTGTACGGGTTCCGCTCGAACACCCAGGTCGGGGTATTGGCGGGCTGGACCGTCTTCCAGGGCGAGACGACCGGTAGGTCCGGGTTCATCGACCAGTGAGCCTTGAACTTGAAGTGGTTGACCCAGTTGTCGAAATTGGCTTCCTTTGCCAGCTGATCGACCTTCTCCTGGCCGACGTATTTCGGGTGGAACTGCTGGAGGTAGTGCCTCGGCGCGTACCCGCCCAGCGCGTAGAGGCCCTGCGTCGCCTGGCCGCTGATCGAGATGCTGACCGAGATCAGCTCCGGCAGCAGGTAGTACGGGTCCTGGAACTTGAACTGGACCGTGTACTCGTCCACCTTCTCCAGGACGCCCTGCTTGCCGTTGACCGACATCGTCGAGGTCGGGACCGGGTTGAGCTCCTTGTTCAGGTACAGATCGTCGTGCCAGAACACGAAGTCGTCGGCGGTGAACGGCGAACCGTCTGACCACTTCATGCCCCGACGGAGCATCAGCGTCGTGATCTTGCCGTCCTGGCTGACCTCGTGACCCTTGACAATGTTTGGGATGATCGTATTGCCCGTTGGATCGACGTAGAGCAGGAAATCCGGTCCGCCGGCGGCCCTGATCCCGTTCAGGTAATCGCCAGGGCCAGTGAACCCACGTCTCCAGGTGCCGCCGTACTTCCCGATCTCGTGCGTCGGCTTGAGCACCAGCGGATCCTGCGGCAACCGCTGCTCGACCGGCGGCAGCTTGCCGGCCTTCACCAGTTCGGCCAGCATCGGCGCTTCCTTGAACGTCTTAGGGAACTGGGCCGGATCAGTGACGAGGGTCGGTCCCTCGATCTTGCCGATCAAGCTCCGCCCGATCTTCTCCTCCGGCTTGCCAGCGGCCGGCTTCGCAGGCGCGGCAGCTGCCGGTGCGGCCGTTGGCTTGGCAGCCTCAGCCAGCTTCGCGGCCTCGGCCGGCTTGGCTGGCGCAGCGGCTGCCGGTGCAGCAGTCGGCTTGGCCGCCTCTGCTGGCCTGGCAGGCTCAGCCGGCTTCGCCGGCGCACTCGGCGCAGCCGGCGCGCAGGCCGCCAGCAGCCCGACTCCAAAGACCCCAACGGTCCCCGTCAAGAATGCCCGTCGTGACACTCCAGGCGACGTCGCCATCGGTCAGCTCCTTCCCGAGCGGCGCCCACGCCGCTCACTGCCAGCCGGCCGATCGTCTCTGGATCGTCACCGGCTCGTGTCCCTCTCCTGATCGCTGCGAGGTGTGATTCGTCGGCCTCGTGACGCCGGTCAGTCACCTCCCTGGTTGGCGGGCGCCGGCGGCAAGTCCACCCACTGCGCCTGCATCTGAGCCTGAATCGCCAGCCGGGTCGCCAGGAAGCTTCGCGCCTGCGGGATCGCCGTCTCCGTCCGACTCCTGATGTCGCGCAAGAGCTGTGGACCGAATGGCAACGGCGTCTCTGCGCAGTCAATGTAGCGGACGCCGCTCCCGTCCACGATGAACAGGTGCTCGGCGCCGGGCTTGCCGGCCAGGTCGCAGTACTTCCGCAGCTCGATGTACCCCTCCGTTCCGAGGATGAACAGCCGGCCATCACCCCAGGTCGAGAGGCCGTCCGGGGTGTACCAGTCCACGCGGATGATCCCCAGTCCGCCGTTCCCCCGTAGCGTCACGTCGCCATAATCTTCTAGCTCAGGGTACTCGGGGTTGGCGAAGTTGCCGACCTGCGACGCGACCACGGACGCTTCCGTGGATCCGGTGAAGAACAGGAACTGCTCGATCTGGTGTGAGGCGATGTCGGTCAGGATGCCGCCGTACCGCGCCCGCTCGAAGAACCAGGCCGGCCGGGTCCCGACACTCGCCCGGTGCGGCCCGAACCCGGTCGTCTGGACGACCCGCCCGATCGCGCCAGCCTTCACCAGCTCGCCGGCCTGGACGGTCGATCGCGTCGAGAAGTGCTCGCTGAAGTAGACGGCCCAGATCCGTCCGGTCTCCCGCTGGGCCCGTTCCAGCTCGGCAACCTGCTCCAGCGTCGTCGCGCCCGGCTTGTCCGTCAACACGTCCTTGCCGTGGCGCATCGCCTCGATGGCGATTCCCGCCCGGTCGCCGGCGATGGCCGCCGTCGCGATCAGGTGGATCGACTCGTCCTCCACGATCTCCCGGGCCGAGCCCGCCAGCCGCGCCTCGGGATACCTCTGACCGAACTCGGCGGCCAGCTCCGGCTCTGGCGCGTAGTAGCTGACCAGCTCGGCGCCAGCGTCCAGCAGCATCCGCGCCTGGCCGTAGATGTGGTTGTGGTTCAAGCCGATCGCCGCGAACCTGATCTTCTCGTCTGCCATGATGCTCCCGCGGCCTCCCTGGCCTGGCGCCTGCCTTGCGCCGATCGTACCGTCACAGTTCCCTGGTGTGCCATGCAGCACTGACCTCTCTCGTCACTAACTTTTCGGCCCTCGTGCGGATAGTACCTGTAGAGACCTTGCAAGGGATCACGACCACGACAGGCTGGGAGTGGTGCATGGATGAACGGGAGGCCATCTCGCGCCTCCAGGCCGGCGACGTCAGCGGACTCGAGGTGCTGGTCCGCCAGTATCAGGTCCGCGCGGTTCGGTCCGCCTACCTGGTGACACGCGATCGGTCGCTGGCCGAAGACGTCGTGCAGGCCGCCTTCGTCAAGGCGTACGAGCGCATCGGTCAGTTCGACCCGAACCGGCCGTTCGGACCGTGGTTCCTCAGGAGCGTCCTCCACGATGCGATCAAGGTCGCGCAGGCGCGAGAGCGGCAACGATCGCTCGACGCGCTGACCCAGGACGATCGTGCGGGGCGCGATGGAGTCCCCGATCAAGCCCCAGGACCGGAAGAGCTCTGGGCTCGAGCAGAGACCGCCGAAGAGGTCTGGGTGGCCCTCGGGCAGCTCACCCCGGACCAGCGGGCAGCCGTGATCGCGCGCTACTTCCTCGGCATGAGCGAAGCCGAGATGACCGGGACGCTGGCCTGTCCGCCGAGTACCGTCAAGTGGCGGCTGCACGCCGCGCGAAATCGGCTGCGCGTCCTCCTACGCCCGACAACCGTCAAATGAGGAGAGAGAACGTGGACGAGAGTACCCGGACCTGCGCAATGACGCGGATCGCGGAGGAGGCGGTCCCCGAAAATGTGGACCTCTGGCCGGCGATTCGCGCGCAGGTCGCCAGGCCGAACGATGCGCGTCCAACGAGCGGGCGTGGCGCGCCGGTGAGGCGGCGCGCCCTCCTCGGCGGGATTGCCTCGGCCGCCGCGCTGGCACTGGCGCTGGTCGGCACCAACACCTGGTGGACCCAGCCGACGGCGGTCAGCGCTGAAACGATCCTCGATCGGGCGCAGGCGACGGCGAACGATCTCGCCGACATCAGGACGTATCACCTGAAGATGACCCAGCTGCGAGGCGGCACGACGGTCGACACGGAGGTCTGGTACGGCGGCAGCACGAAGCAGCGGACCATCCACCGCCGCGTCGACCAACCCGGCGGTCCCGCCGTCGCAATGTCGGAGTCGATCTTCAACGGCGAGCACACCTGGATCATCCTGAACGACAACGGCCAGACGCGGGCGGTCCATACGATCGGCACGGACTGGAAGAAGCCCGGCGACGATCCCAGCCGGGCGTCCAGCCTCTCTGACGTCCTGACCCGGTACGCCTCCGAGAAATCATGCTTGAACGCCCGGCAGGACGGCGAAGCGACGATCGCCGGCCGCCCGGCCCATGTCATCGTCACGACGCCGAAGCCGGAAGGATGTGATGCGTCCAAAGCTAGCCCGGCCGATCAGCGAACCAAAGCCGATGAACGGAAGCTCGCGACGCTCGGAGAGACGCGGGTCTGGGTCGACAAGCAGAGCTTCCTGCTGCTGAAGTCCGAGACGCGTGACACGTCCGGCGCCGTGATCGAGCGGGGCGAGGTCATCAGCATCGAGTACAACGTGAACATCCCGGATTCGACCTTCACCTACACGCCGCCGCCCGGGGTCCAGGTCCGGGAGTTCGTCGGTGCCTCGCCGGACGTGGTGAAGCGCGCCCTGGTCGAAGAAGACAGCAAGGACGGCGCCGCTCCACCGAAGCAGCCGTAGCGCCAGAGGCAGCGATCCGGGTGACCCCGCCGCACGATGACGGCCCCGACCTACGGGTTAGGGCTTTCCGCATCAGGTGCCGGCGAGCCGCGAGCGAATTCGCGCGACCTCGCGTGCAGGCAAGCGACGCCCGAGACGGGGCCACTCGGTCAGCCAGCGCATCAGTTCTGCCGGCGGCACGAGTCCATTCGCATGAACCTCCTCAACGAGCCAGAGCGAGCCATGTACTTCCACGCCAGCAGACGCGGCGGCTGTCCGAAGCTTCCGATCGCCTGCCAGCAAGACCCGTCCGAATGTCAGCGCGTAGTAGAGGCCGAGTGCGTCGGCGTCGCTGAGGCCCGGGACACGGTACGGCTGCGAGGCGGCGATCCACGACAACTCCGTCCGCACAATAACCGCGCCGGCCGCCCGCAGCCGAGTTGCGAGCTGTGGCTGGTGCGGGTTGTCGACCTCCGCCAGGACGACGTCGAGCACTTCGGTTGGCGCCAAACGTGGGAGCACCTCGACGCCGTCAACTCGATCGAGGTCGATCAAGATACCGGCGTCGGCGAGCAGTGTCAGGCCGGTGCTCCTTCGAGCCAGCGGTTGAGCTCGTCGCGAACTACCCGGTGCGACTGCCCGAGAACCTCGGCCGCACGCGAGGTGGTCATCTCCTCCTTAATGAGCGCCACCATCACCAACCGCTCCAGGCGGCGAGTTCCTTGTGGGGCAGGGAGTTGTCCACCCGGCTCGCCGAGTCGTCCGTGAGCAGCCGTGAGCTTGCCAAACTGTTGATTCCTCTGCCGATCCGAAATGACACTAATGTCAGCGGCGCGCATCAGAACCGTCCGCGTACTTACCCGATAACGATATCGGAGATCAGCTAGCAAGGCCTCAGGGAGCCAGCGTTGGCGGTACCAGCGTAACTCGCGCCGCAAGATGTGTTCTGGCAGCAAGACGGCTCCTGCGACGTAATCAGCCGCCTTCTCACGCGATCGCTTCCGTGGGCGCCCCTGACCGGACACGGCCTCTACGTCGCTGGGAGATCCCGAGTAGTCGCGTCGGTGAAGCACCAGATGAGCCAGTTCATGAAGGGCCGTGAAGTACTGGCGCTCGGTCGGATGATTGGCGTTGACGAAAATGACACCGCCCCAGTCGTCCCGAAACGCCGAGAATCCCGAGACCTTCTCATTGAGCGAATGTGGAATCACTTTGATCCCACGGGTCTCCAAAAGGTTGACGACGTCCCCGAGCGGCCCGTCCTCGACCCCTAACCAGTCGCGGAGTTCACGCGCGACGCCTTCGAGAATCTCGGGATCGATGTCGTCATAGGGCCGTGACTCGGGCAGCGTTGGTAGCTCACCTGCCAGCCTCTCGACCTCGGCGTAGTCAGCCGCTCGCTGGCACAACAGGATTTCGAGCTCGGACGAGAGCACCGAGGGATCGTCAGCACGGAACAGGAGACAGGGAGCCTGGGGCTCTACCGGCGTGATCCCAAGGAGATCAGCCAGAGACACGCGGAACGTCCGGGCGAGGCGTGCAAGCTGCTCGACGGACGGCGAGCGTTCGCCCCGTTCCCACGCGGCAATTGTCTGCCGAGTCACGCCGATCTGACGCCCGACCTCCTCCTGGGTAAGGCCGGCAGCCTCGCGGAGCCCCGCGAGCCGTATAACATTGCCTACGGTATTTTCTGGGGTAGTGACAACAGTCATGTTGAATGATCTTACCACGACGTCCGTTGCAACCGGTCAGCCGGCCATCGTGATGCCGAACAGCTTGCCGATCCCGTAGGTCACCGCCGCCGCGGCCGCGCCAATCAACAACATCCGGGCGCCGCCAAAGAACGCCGGCCGGCCGCTCAGGCGGGCCGCCAGCGCTCCGACCACGAACAGCAACAGCCCCGACAGGACCACCGAGGCGATCAGCGCCGTCCCGAAGGCGAACAGCACGAACGGCAGCAGCGGGATCAGCGCGCCGACCGCGAACGAGGCGAACGAGCTCGCCGCCGCCCCGATCGGCGATCCAAGCTCGTCAGGGTTCAGCCCCAGCTCCTGGCGCGCCATCAAATCGAGCGCCAGCTCCGGGTCCTCCATCACGCGCGGCGCGATCCGCACCGCGTCCTCGGCCGGCACGCCCTGGGCGCGCAGGATCACCTCCACCTCGCGCAGCTCTGCGTCCGGCTCCTCCACCAGCTCGCGCCGCTCCAGGTTGAGCGCCCCCTCGAACACCTCACGCTGGACCCGCATCGAGACGTACTCGCCGGCCGCCATCGAGAACGCCCCTGAGACCAGCCCGGCGATCCCCGCCAGGATCACCACCTGGCTGCCCAGATCGGCGCCGGCCATCCCCAGCACCAGGCTGAAGTTCGACACCAGCCCGTCGTTGACCCCGAAGACTGCCGCCCGCAGCGAGCCGCTCCGCCCGGTCGAGCCGTGATGACGACGGATCGCCTCCAGCTCATGTCGGGCTCTGGCGACTTCAGCGCGAGGATCTTGCCCCGACCCCACCGGCCGGCGCGGGAGCGGCTCACGATGCAACTCGGTCATCGATACGGCCCTGGGAAACCGCTCATGCGAGCCCCTTGACGCCGTACTCTACCATGCCAGTTTCTGCCGCCAACGTCGGCGGGCGGCACCACCGCTCCTGGATCCGCGCGAATCCAAATCACAGGCTACCGACGTACCTTTCTGCGAAGCCGATCGTGCGTGTGCCAGACGCATCCAGATTGACGGCGCCCCATGCTCCTACTACCATGCTGTCAGAAGGGGTATGCGGAGGGGAGAACAGTTCGGCCACGTCGCTCTCGCTCCTCGGGCGCCGACGACGTGAAATCGTGGGGCTACGAAGGAGATCGAGATGCCGAGACTCGCGCGTCGAACGTTTCTCACCCAGCTTGGCGCCGCTGCCATGCTCACACCGTTGCTGGCCGCCTGCCAGCAGCAAGCAGCGCCGGCCGGGACTCAGCCCTCGGAGTCCGGCTCGCAGTCGGCCCCTGCCCAGACCGGCGCCGGGACGAAGCCGGCCGCCGCGCCCGCCAAACCGGCCGCCGGCGGCGAGCTGCGAGTGGCGCTCGAGTCTGACGTGGTCACCCTCGACCCGCCGATGTTCACGGACGTCTACTCGAACTACGTCTCCAGCCAGATCCACGAGACGCTGTTCCAGGTCGACCACGACATGAAGATCGTGCCGATGTTGGCCGAGAAGCTGGAGCAGCCGGACGACAAAACGTACGTTATCACCCTGCGCAAGGGCGTCAAGTTCCACAACGGCGAGGATCTGACGGCCGACGACGTGAAGTTCACCTACGCTCGCGTCATGGACCCGGCCACCAAGTCGCCGCGCGCCAACAACCTGACAGATGCAGTCGAGTCGCCGGACAAGATCGAAGTGGTGGACCCGTCCACCGTCAAGATCACCCTGAAAGGGCCGTTCGCGCCGTTCCACGAGCGCATGACGGCCGGCGCCCTTCAGATCTTGAACAAGAAGGCCGTCGAGGCGGCCGGCGCGGACTACGCACACAAGCCGGTGGGCACCGGGCCGTTCAAATACGTCGAATGGAAGACCGGCGAGTACGCCAAACTGGAGCGATTCGACGGCTACGGGGGCGAGAAGGCGAAGCTGGACCGGGTCACGTTCCGGCCAATTCCAGACAACAACACCCGGATGGCCGAGCTCGAGTCCGGCGGCATCGACTTCATGAGCCCGATCCCATTCGAGGAGATCGAGGGGCTCAAGAAGGCCGGCAAGTTCGACGTCCAGGTCACCGACGCGATCAACATCTCGTATATGGCGTACAACACCCAGAAGGCGCCGCTGAACGACGCGAACCTCCGACGGGCGATGAACTACGCCATCGACAAGCAGGAGATCGTCGAGACGATCTACGTCGGGCTCGGCGCCGTCGCGATCACCCCCCTCAACCCGAGCAACTGGGCCCACAACCCGAACGTCGAGCCGTACAAGTACGATCCGACGAAGGCGAAGGAGCTGCTCAAGCAGTCCGCCTACAAGGGCGAGTCGCTCGAGCTGGCGTTCAACCAGGCTGGCGAGGGACCGAAACTCGCCGAGCGGATCCAGGCCCAGCTCAAGGAGAACCTCGCGATCAACCTCACGCTGAAGCCGATGGAGTGGGGCGCCTTCCTGACCTACATCCGCGGCGGCGATCAGCACCAGATGTTCCTGCTCGGCTGGAGCGGCAACGCAGACCCGGACAGCATCCTCTACCCGCTCTTCCATTCCAAGAACCTCGGGGCAGCCGGCAACCGCGCGTTCTTCAGGAACGACAAGGTGGACGAGCTGCTGTTGAAGGCCCAGACGACGGTCAAGCAGGAGGATCGCAAGCCGCTCTACCTGGAGGCTCAGGACATCATCCTGAAGGAAGCGCCCTGGGCGACGATCCGCCACGGGATCCACTCGGCGGCGCTCTCCAAGAAGGTCCAGGGGTTCAAGCTCCACCCGCTCAACCGCCAGCTCTACCACAACGTGACTGTCCAGTAGGCAGAGGGCAGCAGGCAGTTGCGATCGCTGCCCTCTGCCTACTGCCCTCTGCCTACTCCCGAGGCGCCGTGTTCCGGTACGTTCTCGCCAAGCTCATCCTGACCATCCCGCTGTTGCTGGGCGTGACCTTCGCGCTCTTCGTCATCGGGCAGATCACACCGGGCGATCCGGTCCTGATCATGCTCGGCGAGCGGGCGCTCCCCGAGGAAGCGGCGCAGCTGCGGGCGTCGCTCGGCCTGGACCAGCCGTGGTACGTCCAGTACTTTCAGTTCGTCGGCAATCTGCTCCGGGGCGATCTCGGCATCTCGTATCGCAGCAAGCTGCCGGTCGCCCAGGAGGTCATCAGCCGGCTGCCAGCTACCGTCGAACTGGCTAGCGCAGCGCTCGTGTTCGCCGTGATCATCGGGCTCAGCATGGGCATCATCTCGGCCGTCAAGCGGAACACGATCTTCGACCGGCTCGCGATCCTGCTCGCGATGCTCGGTGCCTCGATGCCGGTCTTCTGGTCCGGGCTGCTGCTGATCGTCCTGTTCGCCGTAAACCTCGGCTGGCTGCCAGCTTCCGGCCGGGGCACGCCGGCGCACCTGATCATGCCGGCCATCGCGCTTGGGGCCGGCGGCGCGGCGCTGATCGCGCGGATCACTCGCTCCAGCATGCTCGAGTCGCTCAGCCAGGACTACGTCCGGACGGCCAGGGCGAAGGGGCTCGGTGAGCAGATCGTCATCCTGCGTCACGCCCTCAAGAACGCGCTGATCCCGGTCGTGACCGTCGTCGGGCTCCAGATCGGCGGGCTCCTGGGCGGCGCCGTCCTGACCGAGACCGTCTTCTCCTGGCCGGGGATCGGATTGCTGACGGTCCAGGCGATCGGCCAGCGAGACTTCCCGGTGTTGCGGGCGTCAGTCCTGCTGGTCGCCACCATCTTCACCCTGATCAACCTCGGGCTCGACATCCTGTTCGTGCAGCTCGATCCGCGCATCAAGTACCGCTAAATGACGCTGGCTGTAGAGGCGTGATGGCATGGCTGTAGAGACGGCGGGCATCGACGCGGCGACCGGCGCCCGCGCGCAACAGGCGGCGGCGAGCGGTCACTGGCTGCAAGCCTGGCGCCGCCTGCGCCGAGACCCCGCCGCGCTGGTTGGCGGCGCGATCATCCTCTTCCTGATCTTCGTGGCACTGTTCGCAACGGTGCTGGCCCCGTACGACTACACCGCCCAGGTCATGTCGAACCGGTACGCCCCGCCCGGCGGCGCACACCTGCTGGGAACGGATCACCTCGGGCGGGACGTCCTCTCCCGGCTGATGGTCGGCGCCCGGATCTCGCTCGCGGTCGGCTTGATCTCGGTCGGGATCGCCGTCAGCTTCGGCGTGGTGGTCGGCGCGGTCGCCGGCTACGGCGGCGGCAGGACCGACATGCTGCTGATGTGGGTGATGGACCTGATCCTGGCGTTCCCGGCCCTGCTGCTCGCGATCACGATCGCCAGCGCGCTCGGCCCGAGCGTCACCAACGCGATGATCGCCATCGGCATCGTCAACATCCCGGCCTTCGCCCGCCTGGTCCGGAGCTCCGTGTTGACGATTCGCGGCCAGGAGTTCGTCGAGGCCGCTCGATCGATCGGGGCCGGCACGACCCGGATCATCGCGATCCACGTCATCCCGAACGTCCTGGCGGTGGTGATCGTGCGAGCGACGATCTCGCTCGGCTTCGCGATCCTGACCGAGGCCGGCCTGAGCTTCATCGGCCTCGGCGCCCAGCCGCCCGATCCGAGCTGGGGCGGCATGCTCAACGACGGCCGCGAGTCGATCCGGCGTGCCGCCCATCTCACGACCATTCCCGGGCTCTGCATCATGGTGACCGTCCTGGCATTCAACCTGCTGGGCGACGGCCTGCGCGACGCCCTCGATCCTCGACTGAAGCGCTAAGGTGGAGTGGAGATGACCTACCAGTTCGAGCAGTTCCTGAACGCTCGGTCGGCCTACGGAGCCACGGTGGACGCGGCCGGCGACCGCCTCTACTACATCTCCGACACCACCGGCTCGCCGCAGCTCTGGTCCGTGCCCACCGGCGACCCGCACGCCTGGCCGGAGCCGATCGCCGTCAACCTGGACCGGGTGATGTTTGCCACGCCGTCCTCCAGGCCCGGGCGGCTGGTGCTCGGCGCTGACGTCGGCGGCGACGAGCGTCTCCAGCTCTACCTGCTCGATGGCCCCGGCCTCGCGCCCCGCGCCCTCACCGACTCGCCCACCACCATTCACTCGTTCGGCGGCTGGCACCCGGACGGCAAGCAGGTCGCCTTCGACTCGAACGAGCGCGATCCTCGCTTCTTCGACGTCTTCATCATGAACGTCGAAAACGGCGAGCGGCGCCTCCTCTTCCAGGGCGACGGCTCGTACCACGCCGGCGGCTTCTCGCCGGACGGCCGCTCGATCCTGGTCCAGCGCGCCGACGTCGGCGCCGAGCAAACGCTCTACGTCCTGGACGCCGACTCCGGGGCGCTGCGCCAGCTCACCCCGTCCACCCCGCCGAGCAAGTACGCCCATCAGGTCTGGTCGGCAGACGGCAGCGCCGTCTACTGCATCACAGACAACGACCTCGAGGTGCTGTACATCGCCCGGCTCGACGCCACGACCGGCGCGCTCGAACCGATCGTGGTCGCCGACTGGGACGTCGGCGACTTCGCGATCTCGCCGGACGGCAAACTGCTCGCCTACGAGCTGAACGTCGACGGCTTCTCCGAGCTGCGCGTCCGCGACCTCGCCACCGGCACGGACACGACGATCGAGATCCCACCGGGCGTCGCCTGCGATCCCGGCCGCTGGTACCACACGTTCTCGTGGTTCCCGGACAGCTCGCGCTTCACCTTTGCTCTGAACACGGCGACCTCCACGTCTGACGTCTACGTCGCCCAGGTCGGCAACGCGCAGTCCTCCGTCAAGCAGGTCACGCGGACCTGGAAGGCCGGCCTCAGCGCCGACCAGCTCACGCCCGCCGAGCTGGTCCACTACCCGACCTTCGACGGCCGAAAGATCCCGGCCTTCGTCTTCCACCCCCAGGGTGGCGGATCGTCAGGCCCACGCGCGGCCGTCTTCCTGGTACACGGCGGCCCGGAGTCGCAGCTTCGCCCGACCTTCAACCCGACGATCCAGTACCTCACCCAGCGCGGCTTCGTCGTTGTCGCCCCGAACGTGCGCGGCAGCTCCGGCTACGGCAAGACCTACCTGCACCTGGACGACGTCGAGCTCCGGATGGACTCGGTGGCGGACGTGGCAGCCGGGGCGAGGTGGGCCGCCTCCTCCGGCCTGGCAGACCCTGGCCGGATCGCGGTGATGGGCCAGAGCTACGGCGGGTTCATGGTACTGGCCTCGGTCACCGAGTACCCAGACCTCTGGGCGGCCGGCATCGACATCTACGGCATCGCCAACTTCGTGACGTTCATGGAGAACACCGGGCCGTGGCGCCGCAAGCATCGCGGAGCGGAGTACGGCACGCTGGAGCACCACCGCGACGTCCTGGAGCGGATCTCGCCGATCCACAAGGCGGACCGGATCAGTGCCCCGATGCTGTTCGTCCACGGCGCCAACGACCCGCGAGTCCCGATCGGCGAGACGGAGCAGATCCTCGAAAATCTCCGATCGCGAGGGCGCCCGTCAGAGTACGTGCGCTTCGAGGACGAGGGCCACGGGATCGTCAAGCTGAAGAACAAGCTGGTCGCCTGGCCGAAGATCGGCGACTTTCTGGAAGAGCACCTCGGCGCTGGCTAACCGCCTGGCCTCCATGACGTTCGCGACGCCCGGCATCGTGTGACAGACGTACCCCCCGCTGACAAAAGTGACAGAATGACAAAAGTCACCGGTCAGGCTCGCACGAGCGAGGGGTGGACCTCGTAGGCGGGGCCACGAGGGCGACCGAAGGCTGCTCGGTCGACGCATTTCGAACGGATGTAGCCGTGCTGTTCGAGCTCGGCGAGCGCGACGTCGAGATCGGCAGCCGATCGGAGACGAGGACCCACCGCGCGCTGGGCATCACGGCGGCTGAACACCTGGAGGCCGCTCCGGCGGAGCCAGGCGAGCAGGACAGGCAGGTGGGCGATGGTGGGATCGGCGCCCATAGCGGCGTAGGCGGCGCGGGCGTGGGCGATGAGGTAGTCGGCGAGGATGACAGCGGCGTCGACGGAGGAGACCCCCACCCCCAGCCCCTCCCCCTCGCAGGGGGAGGGGGGAAGTGGCTGGGCGAGGGAGGCGAGGTGGAGGAGGCCGGCGATGCGGGCGACCGCTCCCACGAGCTTGCTGGCCCAGTCGACGAGTGGGTCGAGGTCCCCGTCCGGGGCGAGGCGGGGTTCGACGGCGCGGGCGAAGTCGCGGAGACGTACGGTGGCGGGCTCGGAGAAGGGGAGGACGAGGGCGGGGTTTTGGGGGAGGGACGAGCGGAGGAGAAGGTCGGGGTGGGTGAGGGCGAGGAGGGCGCGGATGCGGCGGTGGTAGTCGGCGCGGAGGGAGTCGGGGACGGGCTGGGCGTCGACGTCGCGGCAGCCAAGGATGGCGTTGGGGACGGCGTAAAGGAAGCGGGCGAGGAGGCCGCGGCCGAGAAATCCCGGGCGGACGATGAGGCCGCGCAGGACTTCGGGCTGGACGGTCAGGCCGATGGTGAGGGCGGGGCGAGGGATGATCTCGCCGGGCCGGCCGACGCGATCGACCACGATCGGGTCGCCGGCGTGGCCCTTGAGGTAGTGGTCGAGGTTGGGCGCCCCCGTGGTGGAGTACCGACCGGCGATGAGGTCGAAGATGCCGCCCTCGGGGGAGAGGATGGCGAGACGCCCGCCCTGC
>Ga0114129_10003013_pt1 | contig 23611 bp, 13 predicted proteins | sample RhiMetdeltSRZDD1_FD_80071 | JGI IMG/M metagenome (GOLD analysis project Ga0114129, IMG submission 80071) | Populus rhizosphere microbial communities from Tennessee, USA - Rhizosphere MetaG P. deltoides SRZDD1 (version 2) (version 2) | ecosystem: Host-associated > Plants > Roots > Rhizosphere >...
AGTGAGCCACCCTTCGACTCGCTTCGCTCGCTCAGGGCGGGCGCGAACGGAGCGACAACCGCAGCTCACAATTGCAGGCGGAGGTTGTCGCGAGAGAGCGTGTATGGGAGTCCGAGGGGCGAAGCCCCTCGGAAAAACAATGGATGTTGCTCACGCCAGGCGGCACACTGCCCATGTCATCGATGCAGTCGCTGAGGAACTCTATGGCCTCGAGACCGTCATCAAGCTCTCGCTCGCCGCGCTCCTGAGCGGCGGACACGTGCTGCTCGAGGGGAACCCTGGCCTTGGCAAGACCGAGCTCGTCAAACGCCTCGCGCAGGTCATGAACCTCAAGGCCGGACGCATCCAGTTCACGCCGGATCTGATGCCGGCCGACATCACCGGCACGCTGATGCCGACCGGCAACGGAGGGCTGCGGTTCCAGAGCGGCCCGATCTTCACCTCGCTGCTCCTCGCCGACGAGATCAATCGCGCGACGCCGAAAACGCAGTCGGCGATGCTCGAAGCGATGGCCGAAAAGAAAGTCACGGTGCTCGGGGAAGAGCACGCGCTGCCCTCCCCTTTCGTGGTGCTTGCGACGCAGAACCCCATCGACCACGAAGGCACCTACAACCTGCCGGCGGCCCAGGCCGACCGATTCATGTTCAAGGTGAGGATGCCGGTGCCCGACGGCCCGACGGTGAAGCGGATCGTGCGCAAGCGCTCCGGCGCGGGCGCGCCCGATCCTGAGTCCGAGTCCGGGAACGGGTCGAAAGCGGACCCCAAGAGCTACGATCTGCCCGGCGATGCGCGCGCCGCCGAATCGCTCGTCCGCGAGATCTCGCAGGTCATTCGGGCGATCGCGCCGCTGCCCGCGGTCGAGGCGCACGTGACGAACCTCTTTCTCGCGACCAATCGCTCGTTCGCGAACCTCGCGAATCCGTCGGGCACCCGCGCCGACATCGAGACCGCCGCGCGGCGTATCCAGTACGGTATGAGCCCGCGAGCGGCCGGCGACATCATGCTTGCTGCAAAGGCCTGGGTCTGTCTTTCGGACTCGGACGTTCAGTACGTCGCGGCATCGCACCTCCAGGCGGTGATCGTTCACGCGCTGCGGCACCGGCTGCGCCTCTCGCTCGACGACGACCACGCCGACCTGGACGGCGATCCCGAGCTTCGGCTCGACGATGCGATCCGCCGGCTCTGTCTCCTCACGGCCCCCAAGGACTCCGGTTATGACGCGCTCTGGCAGCGGTACTACGCCTGAGGCGCTGCCCATCCCCTCGTCACAGCTGGATCGCTACCGGCTGCGCCTGCGCCAGCGCGATCGCGGAACGGTCGCGGGGGCACACCTCATTCGTCAACGAGGACAGAGCCTCGAGTTCCGCGAGTTTCGCCCCTACCTCCCGGGCGACGATATCCGCCACGTAGACTGGCGCGCGTCCGCCCGGCATCACCGTCGCGGCGAGCTGGTCGTGCGCACGTTCGAGCACGAGGTGCAGACACGCGTCGTCATCTCCATCGACACGCGCGCGACGATGCGGCTGCCCGATGTGGCGTCGAAGCTGCAGCTTGCACGCTGGTTCGCAGAGGCGATGGCCTATATCGCCGGTCGATCCGGTGACTCCGTGGCGCTTCACGCGCTCGAGCGCGGGCAGGTCGTCGAGCTGGGGACGTCGGCGGATCGCTGGCGCATCCGTCACGCGCTGCAGCGCGTGACCGCCCTGGAATCGACGTCAGCGACGTCGACGCCATCGAACGGCCGGTCATGGTCTTCGCTGGAACGCGCGCTGCCGCCGGGCAGCGTCTGGCTAGTGCTCACCGACCTGTACTTCGCCGACGAAGCCCAGGTGATGTCGCTGGCCTCGCGCGTACGCAACGCGCAGCAGGGATCGCGCTGGGTGGTGGTCGTCGACTTCGACAGCTGGCCGTGCGAGACGCACCGCGTCGATCACGGCCTGTACCGCCTCGATGGTCCAGGCGTGTCCGCGCCGGATCTGCGCGTGCGGCTGACGTCGGGTCTACTGGACGAGGTGAAGGGACGGATCGATGAGCGGAAGCGCCGCTTCGATCGCGCCGCGGCGGCAGGCGGATACGAGCGTCTCAAGTGGGTGTGGCCGGCGGAAGCCGACCCGGCGCCACGCGCCATCTTTCGCGAGCACTTCTTCGGGCAGGAGATCGTGCGTCGCCTGGTGATGCCGGACGGGGCGCGATGACCTACGCCTTCGCTGCACTCGCGGCGGCGCTCGTCGTCATCTACATGGCGAGGCCGAACTTCCGCCGCACCGTCCTGTCGGCGGCGCTCTTCTTCCGCGACGATCCCGTCCTCGGATCGGCGAGCCGGATCGCCTGGAGCACGCCACGCCCGACACCGCTCTTCTTTTTGCAGCTGTCAGTGCTGTTGCTCCTGCTCCTGGCCGTCCCGCACTGCCCCGCGGCCGCCGTGATGGATCGATCGGTCAAGACCGGCGTCCGTGTGCTCGTCGATCGATCGGCGAGCATGAGCACGCAGCAGAACGGCGCGACACGGTTCGATGCGGCCGTCGCCGCGCTTCGGTCGGCCGCCTCGCCGCAGCAGTCCGCGATTGGCTGCTTCACCCTGTCGGCATTCGACCTCGAGCTCGTCACGATTGCCGAGAACGTGACGAGCGCCGCCGACCTCCTGGCTCTGGTGTCCCGGCTTCAGCCGCGGCCCCTCGGCACGGAACTGTCGCTCGTGGAGCGCGCGCTCAACGAAGCGCCGCGCACGGCACCCTTGTCCACCGTAGCTTCAGCGAAGGTGGAGGGCGCATGCGCGACCGGGACGACGATCGTCGTGAGCGACATGCCGGCGCCACCCTGGATGGACCGTCCAGCATCACGGGGTGACGTTTGGATCGACGTGTCACAACCGGCGCCGAACGCCGGGCTCGTCGACCTCGTCGACAACCGCGACCGCGTGAGCGGCGAGGTTCGACGCGTGCGAGCCGTTGTCGGCACGTTCGGCGGCATGGCGACTTCGAACGTGACGCTCAGCGTGAGGTCGCCCGACGGCACGTCCCGCACGCATCCCGTCGAAGCGTGGGATGGGCCGACGGGAAGCGTGGACGTGAACCTGCCGCAGCCCGGCCGCTACGCGTTTCAGGTCAATCCAGCCGGCGCGTATCGATACGATGACGAGGCAGCGATCGACGTGCCGCGATCGGGTCCGGTTCGCGTCGATTGGCGGGTTGCGCGGCGTGAATGGCTCACGCGATTGGGATGGACCGAGGATCGTGACAACCCCGACCTGCGAGTGCTGCCGTCGATTGAGATGCTCGATTTGCGTCCGGCCATCGTCGTGGGATCGGGCTACGGGCCGCGCAGCGGACCCGCGCAGCCGGTCACGACGTTTCTCGAGACGAGCCCGCTCGTGGCCGGGCTGAACCTCGACGTCGCCGAGCGCAGCGGGATGAGAGAGGCGCCATCGCTGCCGCCCGGGTTCACCGCCGTGCTGAGCGGTCCCGGGGGCGAAGTCTGGATCGCCGAGCGGGCGACGCCGGTCGCCGCGTTCGTTCCGGGCCTTCCACTCGAGGGCGACGACAACGTGGCACGGTTTTCATCGACCGTGTTCCTGAACGCCGCGCGCTGGATTCTCGAGCGGCGTCCGCGGCCGCCGCTCTTCACGCTGACGTCGCCGGAGCAGCCGGAGCCGTCGGGAAACCGCATCGCTCTTCATCCCGGCGAAGGGAATACGGGACGCACGCCGCGATCCGTCGGCACGTTCGATCCACGCGCGCCGCGCGGACGCCAGACCGAGCGGCGCCGCCCGCTGTGGCCCTGGCTGGTCGGGGCGGCGGCGCTGGTCTTCCTGACCGAGCGCGGCCTCGCGCTGATGCGAGGCGCCGCATGAACTCCTCTCATGAACCCGCTCCGCGAGTGAGCGCAGCGAACGAGCCAGCGGAGCGGAGAGAGCCGACGCAGCGGCGAGCGAGCGACGCTGTAGGGGAGTCCGAGGGGCGAAGCCCCTCGGAGGAAAGATGACGTTCGCACCCGAGTACTCGTGGCAGCTCTGGCTCGCGGCGCTTGTCGTTGCCATGGCCGGCGCGTCGCTGGTCGCCGCGTGGTGGCGGCTCGCGCGGCGTCATCTCGGCGCCAGGCGGCCGACGCAGATCGTCGTGACCTGGGGCACGGCGATCGCGGCGATCTTTCTCGCGATCGCGCTCGCGGCGCCAACACTCGAGCGCCGCGGCACTCGCGCCAGCTTTCATGTGGTCGTGCTCCTCGACGTCTCCGACAGCATGGCAGGCGCGCAAGGCGGGTTGGCTCGTGCGCGGGCGATCGCGAGCGCGCGGCTCCGCACGGCCACGGCTTCGGCCGAGGCGAACGCGACGGCACAGGTGCTCACCTTCCGCGCGGACGTTGCTGCCTTCGGGCGGCCCTGGCCTCTGCGCACCATCGCGGATCGACTCGACGAGCTTCCCGAAAGCGCGTACGCAGTGGGGCCGGGTACGAACATCGCGAGCGGCCTGGTCAGCGCCGCCGATGCGATCGAGCGCGCCGGCGGTCGTGGGGCGGTGGTCCTCGTGAGCGACGGCAACGAAACCGACGGTGACGGCCTGGCGGCGGCCGCGCAGCTCGCCGCGCGCGGCATAGGAGTCCACGTCCTGCCGATCGCCGCTGGCGCACCGGCGCTCGGCATCCTGTCGGCCAATCTCCCGGGATACGTCGACGCCGGCAGCGAGACCTACGTCCGCGGCGTGCTTGGCAACGCCGCCGGCGTCAAGCAGGCAGCGAATCTCGCGCTCTCGGCGCATGCGGTGTCGAACGGACGGCCGAGCGGCGACCGGTTCGAAACGCGCCAGGCGATCGAAGTGGCCGGCCGTCAGTGGGCGCAGTTCCGGACGCCAGTGGTCTTTGCCCAACCGGGCCTTCAGTTCGTGGACGTCGCGGTAGATGCCCAGCGGCGCCGGCTGTTCACGCACGTGGAGCGAGCGCCGCGCGTCCTGGCAATCGGCGACGATCGGTGGGCCGCCGCGTTCCCGGCTGGCGCGATTGACGTGGTGCGGAAGGGACCCTCGACGCTCGGACCGTCCGAGTCGATCGAGGACTTCGACGGCGTCGTGATCGATGGAGTACCTGCCAGCGCGTTCGCGCCGGACGCAATCGCGCGGATCGCACGCGCCGTGTCCTCGCGCAAAACGGGTCTCTTTCTCGCCAACGGTCGTCACGCGGGCACCCCGCTCTCGGCGACCACCCTGATGTCATACGACGAGACGCCGCTCGAGCCCTTGCTGCCGCTCGTCAGCGAGGCGCGCGCGCGGCAGGGAGGCCCGCCGCCGCGCCACCTCGTGATGCTGATCGACACCTCGGGATCGATGTGTGGCGGACCGCTGACGACCGCCCAGCACATCGCCGCCTCGATCGTCGATCGCTACCTGCGGCCACACGATCTGCTGGACCTGATGGCGTTCACCACGACCGCGGCGGCGCGTCTCACCGACGAGCCGATGACGCCGCAGGGCAAAGCGCGCGCGATCGACGAGATCCGCCGAATGTCCTGCGATGGCGGCACGGATCCAAAGGAAGCGCTGCAGCAGCTCGCCGCGCGACGGTTGAAGAACTGCGGACTTCTCTTCTTTTCCGACGGCGGCTTTGGTCCGCTGCAGCAACTCTCGCAGTACCGCCCCGATTGCCGTACGACGGTCTTCGGGATCAGGGGCGAGCCGTTCTCGCCGAACGAACCGATGAGCGCGCTCGCCGATCCCATTCATATCGATTCGGGGTTCGATTCCCAGCGGATCAAAATCCCGTACTTCGATCAGGACGCGAAGAACCATTTCTTCGAGCCCGGCGGCTACACCGCGCTCTCCATGAAGCACGTGCTGCCGAGCGGCTTCGCGATGGCAGTGCCCGAGATTCCGCTCGAAGGATCCGCCACCACCTCGCCGAAAGACGACGTCGTGCCGGTGGCGGTGCGGCCGAAGCTGACCGATCCGGTGCTCGCGTACCGCGAGAGCGGGACGGCGAACGTCGGCGAGCTGACCACGGCGTTTCCGCCGGCCTGGATCGGGCGCGCCGAGGGGCGCGCCGCCATCCGTCAGTGGATCGAGGCTGTGCTGCCGTCGGTGAGCAGCCGCCGCTATACGTTCCAGCTCACCGAGCAGGGCCACGATCTCGAGATCGAGATCGCGCTCGCGCCCGAAGGGAATCGGCTGCCACAGGTGGATCGGATCGAGGCGTCGGTCGAGATGCCGGGCGCGCAGCCGCTCGAAGTCTCGGTTCGCCGCGACGAGGAGGCGCCCGCCACGTTTCGGGCGAGGTTCACGCTCCCGCCGTCCGACCGGGCGATCGACGCGACGCTCGTGCTGAAGGAGTCGGGTCCGGGCGCGCTCGTCCGGCCGCAGCGCATCCCCATGCTCGTGCCGCCGCGGCAGCCGCTCTCCGGACGACGTGTCGCCGAATCGTTCAGCTTCGGACTGAACGAGCCGCTGCTGCGCGCGATGGCCAAGGCGGGAAGCGGCAGCTACGACGCGGTCCAGCGCGTCACTGGCGATCGCGCAATCGTCGCCGGCGGCCGCACCGATCTTTGGCCGCTCGCGGCGGCGCTCGGCTGCGTTGCCTATCTCGCAGCGATTCTCGCGCGACGGGTGGATCCATGAGCGCCTTGCGGCCCGAGCGACCCTTCGACGAAGCTCAGGGTCGCCGTGAGCCTGTCGAACGGCGCGGCGCGAAGTCGCCGAGGAGGCGCCAGCCTTCGCCAAAGGCTCCGGCTGGTCCGCCGTAGCTTCAGCGAAGGCGGAAGCGGGGGTGGGGCCCCGCCAGCATGATGAATGACCGGGTACTCGACGTTCGCCCCGGGGACCTGACGGCCGCGACCGCGGCGCTGCAGCGGCTCGGGCTCGCGCTCTTCGAGGAATTGTTCGACAACGGTCCGGGTCTGACGGCTGAACGATGGTTCGCATCGTCCGATGCGCGCGCCCTCGATCGCATCCCGTTCACGCGGCTCGGATGGCGGCGCCTTGTCGCCCGCGCCGCGCCTTTCCTCAGTGACGCTGTCACCGATCGCAAGCGATGGGCGAGCTCGCCCCGTCCGCCGGAGCCTTGGCGAAGGTGGACGTCGAACCGGCTGCGGTGGTCGGGCGCCGCGATTCGGGCCCGGCTGGCGCTCGACGCCCACGGCGCCGAGGGGCTGCTGATCCCCGATCGCCTGCTCGGTCTCGTCGCCCGCGCGGCATGGGAGTCTCCGGCGTTCCGAGTGCAGGCGGCCACGCTCGTGCTGGATCACTTCCGGTCGCGGCTGATCGCGCCGGCCGACGGATTTGCGGCACCGCGGATCGCACCGGGGCTCGTCTGGATGATCCTCGCCACGGCGCGAGTGACGCCGCCGAGGCTGGTACAGCTCGGACTCGCGCACCGCGCCCAGCGGCGCGCGCTGGTGCGTCTCCAGCGCTTCGCGCACGCGATGCTCGATGAATCGGCCCTGCCGGACGACTTCTGGTCGCACTGGATCGCCTGGCACGTCGAGCGCCGCTACGGGCAACGGTCGAAGCTGCCGCCAGAATGGCACTCGCGGCTGAGCGCCGCCGATCGGCCTGGCGAGACCGCGATCCGTCGGCGCAGCCGTCCCATCGATCCGTCGCAGCCATGGACGGCGCCCGAAGCGCTCGCCGCGGCGTATGCGGCGTGGTATCCCCTGCACCCCGTGGTGAGACGCCAGCATCGCACCGACGCCTGCGAGCTCGGCGAATCGGAAGCGCGAGCGGGAGCGAGCGCCCGCCGGCCAGCCTCCGCTAAAGCTACGGCGGCCCGCCGTAGTCTTGGCGAAGGCGGGAGCGGAGCGGGGCATGGGGCCCCCGCGAGCGACGGCGTAGGGGCGAAGCCCCCGGATAAAGGACCAGACAGGAGTGTGGCGCGTGTTCGACTCGACCCGCGTTCTTGACATCGTCAACGCTCACTACCGGACGCTCCAGGATCTGCAGCGCGTGCATCGCGAGCTCGATCGCCGATTCGCCGGCCTCGAGGACGCGACGCTCGCGCTCATTCTCTCGGCGGCGAGCGGCGCGCCGCTCCTCCTCATCGGTCCGCCCGGTACGGCGAAATCGATGCTGATCAAGACGTTCTGCGAGCTCGCGGGCGTCGACCGCGAGGGCAGCGCCTCGCGCTACTTCGAGTACTTGCTCACGCCCTTCACTGAGCCGGGCGAGCTGTTCGGTTTCTACGACCCCAGCAAGCTGACCAACGAAGGCAGGCTCGAGCGCATTCACGCCGACTCGATGATGCAGAGCGCGCACGTCGTCTTTCTCGACGAGGTGTTCAAGGGATCGAGCGCGATCCTGAACGCGCTGCTGTCGTTCATGAACGAACGCGCCTTCTACGATCGCGGCCTGCGGCACCGCGTGCCGCTGCAGTGTTTGTTTGCCGCGACCAACGAGCTGCCCGACACCGAGGAGCTGCAGGCCATCTGGGACCGCTTCACGCTGCGCTGCCGGGTCGACAACGTCGCCGCCGATCGCGGCCTGATCCAGGACATGCTGACCAAGGCGTGGCCGCTCACATACGGAGCCTGTCTCGACGAAGCGCCGGAGGCGCGAAGTCGGACGCCCTCCTCCCCTCGCCTCCTGGAGGAACTGCAGGCGCTGCGCGAGACGATCCGAGGCGCCACGGGACTGTTCGATCCTGAGCCCCAGACTCTGGGCATCGTGACCCAACTGGTCGAACTGGCGCGCACCCACGGCCTGTCGCAGGTCTCGAACCGTCGCATGGTCAAGTTCGTTTACGTGATGCTTGTGCATCGCGTGTACGACTGCGTGCGCGCCGGAGACCCGCGCGCGTCAACGATCGCGCTCCGGCCGGAGGAGCTTCGCCTTCTGCCGAAGTATTTCCTCGACCAGGAGACCCACGAAGAAGGTGTGCGTCAGCTCCACGCCGCTATCGTCGACTGGCACGCCGAGCGCACCGCAGTCGCATGATCGACGTCCGCCTGGTTCCACCGTCGGTCTGGGGGCCCGAGGTCGCGCGGTACGCCGACTCCGGGAGCTCGAGCGATCCGTGGATCGATCCGGGTCGTCTCGCCCATGCGGCGCTCTGGGTCCTGCAGGACGCGCATGTCGGCATCACGCCGAAGCTGGCTCACGAGCTCGGGCGGCTGTTCGCGCGGAACGGGCCCGTTGAACCGGGGGTCTGGCCGAAACTCTTTCGTCGGCTGCAGGAGCGGCTGCCGCGCACCGGGCGATCGGGGCTCGTCGCGGGCAGCGCTCCCGTTTACGTCGTACAGAACCTCGTCAAGCCGATCGTGCGCGAGGCGTGTGCCGAGATCGGCTACACCTGTCTCCTCTGCCAGGACCACACCGACGGGGCCGTCACCGCCGACGAGTACGCCGTGTACGGCGCCAGCCTCGAGCGAATCACGTCCCGCATCGCCGCCGAGCTCGCCGCGAGGCCGCTTTTCGCCGCAGAACACGCCAACGTCATCGCGGCGCTGTCCGAGCCGTCGCCGCCCTTCCGATCGCGGGCGCTCGTGCCCGAGGTCGATCGAGACAGCCTTGCGTTGCTGCTCGGTCTCGACGCCGGGGTCGATTTCCCGGAAAGAGCATCGCGCTCGACGCCAACACCAAGCTACGTGCCGAAGCGACGCCCGGCAGCGGAAGCGCATGGCGGACGGGTCGAGGGCCTCCGCCATGGACGAGGCGAAGGCCAGCTCGGATCGATGGTGCTGAGCGAGTTCCTGAACCCTCCGCTGGTTCTCGTCGACCGGCTGCTCAACTCGGGCTACCTGGTGCACGAGCGCCGGCCGCGGCGCGCGAAACTGCGTGACGCCCTCGTCGTCGGCCTGATGCCGCACGAAGTGCGCGCGACGCCGCAGGGGGCGTTCGCCAAGGCCTGTTGGGTCGACTGTATGACTCGGCTGGCGCGCCGCCTGGTTTCGGCGCGCCTCCACGACAGCGAGTTTCGATGGATCGAGGGAGATGCAGCCGGTCGCGTGCGCCGCGCGTCGTTTCCACTCGCACATGTGCCGGCCGATCTTGCCGGCGGCCGGCACGCAGCCTTCCGCGACGCATTCATGACGCTGTCACGCTGGGTGCCTGACTATTTCGAAACCCGCGCCGGTTTCCGCCCGCTCGATACAGACCCGAACACGATCGCGAACGCCGACGAGTGGGCGATTGCCGCATGGGGGAGTGACGATCGCGACGAGCGTACCGGATCCGTCACGCCGAAGGGATCCGTCGACAGCTTCTCGTTCATACACGTCATGGTGTTTCACCCGCCTATCGAGGATGGGCGCAATGCGGCGGCGGAGGGTGCGCGACGGCTCGGAACGCTTCGCGCGGGTCTCCGGCTTGGCTACCGCCGCCGGCGCCACGCGTCGGTCACTTATGTGCCACAAGATCGCGCGCGGCCGTGGCACTTCGGCTCGGACCCGGATCCCTATCGCGCCCTCACGCCGATGCCATCCGACGACGGTGCGGCCCTTGCGGGTGCTTTGCAGTTGTCGTGGCTCGAGCGGCTCACCAAGGACATCTGGCATGGCTGACGTCTATCGCCCGCATGCGTGCACGGAGAACGGACGCGCGAGCGAGCGCAGCGAGCGAGCCACGCGATCGGAGCGAGCCGGCAGCCTGCCCGCCGTAGCTCGCAGAGCGAAGGCGGGAAGCGACGAGCGAGAGCGCGTGTAAGGGGGTCCGGGGGACGAAGTCCCCCGGATGAGAAAGGACATCTGGCATGGCTGACGTCTATCGCTCGCATGCGTGCACCGAGCGCGAGGCGCTCGAGCGGCTCGCCTCTGAAGCCGAACTCGGACACGACCGTCTCGCGCGCGCGCGGATCGACTTCGATTCGAGCATCCACCGCCGCATTACGCTGTGGCTGCCTGATCTCGTGGGACAGCCGCAGCCGCCCGAGTCGGCGGTGGGCCTCGACGAAGGGCTCGCGCGCCTGCTCGTCAATGCTACGACGGCCACGACGGGCACCGCCGATCCGCGGCGCGCGGCGGCGCCTTCGGACGAGCGGCTCTTCATCACCTCGCGCGTATCCGCCGACGCCATTGTCGCGACACTTCGACGCCTCGAGCGCTTCGCCACCCCGGCGCGCGTGGCGAGACTGCGATCCGCTGCGGGCGCCCCGGGCAACGATGTGTGGCTGCTCCACGTGCTCGTCGATCGCGGGCGCCACTCGGGCTTCTCCGGGCTGGAGGCGCTCGGGCTGTTCGAGGCGTGGCAGTCGTTGAGCGCCTATGAATCGGAGGGATGCCGGCTGTTTCTGAGCGCCGGCATGTCGCTGGCGCGCGATCTGTTGTCGCCGCTGTGGCGTCTGATGTCGAACGACAACGCCGCCTCGCTCCTCGCGCTCGCTCCGCAGGGTCCGCGGGACGAACGCTTCTACGTCCTCTGCCGCACGGACGACGACGTGAACGGCTTCAAACGGATCCTGCTGCCCCCTCACGCCTTCGTCGACTCGATCGAGGTCGGCTTCGCGCTCGACACCTCGGTGCGCGTCTCCACCCTGTTTCGCCGCGACGATCCGCCGAATCTGGTGCAGCACCTGCGCGAGCAGGCTCCATCGAGAGGCTACCGGCTGACGCTCGAGAGCACCCGTGCCATCGAGGAAGCCGGGCGGGACCTCGACCGGCTTCGCAGCCAGCAGGCCTACCTGGCGCAGCGGGTGGCGTATGCCGAGAGCATCCACCGGCCGCGTCCGCATCTGCTGCGCTTCAATCCCCGACAGCTCGCGGCGCTCGCGCACACGATCTACAGCTTTGCTCCCGCCTCGCTCTTCAGCACAACGCCGCACATCCGCTACGCGTTTCGCGCAACGCCGCAGGAGCCGGCCGGCCTCCATTATCTCTGGGTCGATCCCGAGGCCGTCAGGCGCACGCCGGATCCGCTGCCGCTCTACGAGAACACGCCGCCAATGCGGTTCTGGCTCGACCCGACGTGGGGCCGCCACTATCACGACGAGGGGGGGGCCGCCGGCTGCGTGTTCGTGCCCGAGCACACCGCGCTTGCGCCGCCGCTCCACGCGTGGATTCCTGGCGACATGGACGAGCACCTGCGGCGCGTATTCGCCTCCGCCTTCGCGGCTGCGCCGCTTCCGCCTTCGCGCGAGGCGCTTGGGCGGACAAGTCGGCGCGACGGGCTTGGGAGCGGGCCGACAGTGGCGGAAAGCGCAGGCAGCTACGTCTACGTGCTGGATCGGGAGCCCGGCGACACCGGCACGCTCGAATTGACGGTGCTCGAGCGCGACGCCTTCAAGCCGATCGACGGCTCGGTCAACTGGCTCAACGACAACATCACCGTAGCCGGTCGCCTCGAAGTCGCCGAGCTCTTGCGCGATACCGCCGCCACCGCGCGTGCCGATCTCCTGGCGACCGACGCCGTTGACGCCGCGTCGGCGGCCCGGCGCGACTTCCTGCGCGACGCGGCCCGCACCCGCGAGCGCTTCATGAAAGACCTCGACGCCGTCATCAGCTCGATCAACCGGTGCACGTTCGACGTCCTGCAGCGCGCGCATCTCGCGATCGACGGGATGAAGGGCCTCGACAACGACATGGGCAGTCTCGCTGACATTCGCGAACGCTCGAAGGGCATCGCCTCGGTGAGCGATCTCTTGAACGGCATCGACGGCGTGACCAGGGCGCTGAGGGATCGCGTGAGCGCGCTCGAGCGCGAAGTCGGCGAGGCGCTGCGTCAGGCCGACGCGCAGTCGGACGACGAGCAGCGCCGCATCGAGGCATTCATCCAGTCGCTCGAAACCAGGCGCGCCGGCCTCCGGGAACGGCTGCACCGCACGGACTGAACCTCCATGGCGATTAGGTACCGTAACCGCGAGCGCCGGTTGGAGCGGTTGATCTCCAGAATCGAGACCACCCGCCGGGCGATTGCCGGACACGGGAAGACTGCATCCGACCATAAGACCTGGTGGCGGCGGCACGCCGGCACGCTCGACGCCTGGCGGAACGCAATCGCGGAACGTCAGCACCGGCGGCCGACGGCAAAGCTGGCGATCGCGGCCGATCGTTTCCAACGGTGGACGTCCCTTCTGCGGTTGCACCCGACGGTGCTCCGGCTGCGGCTCGAGTGCTGGTGGCTGTCGCTGAGACTCGCCGTGCGCGGGATCGGAAGAGGACCGCGAACGTGAGCAACCGCTTCGTCCGCATTCGATCACCCCTCCTCCGGGCGATTGGCGACTGGAGCGATCCGGAAACGCCCGGTATTCTTCGCCGCCGCCGCGCCGCGATCGCCGGAATCGCCGCGCTCGCGGCCGCTCTAGTCCTGCTCACCCATGGCGGCCTGTGGCCTCTGCCGGCGCTGGACCTGCTCTACGTTCTGCACGACTACCTCGCGCTGCCGTTCTGGGGTTACACCTGGACGCTCTCTGGTCCCTACAGCATCACGTGGTGGAGCCTGGCCGGGATCGCGCTCGTCATCTGGCTGGCAACATTCCTGACGCGGCGGTCCGCAGTGCGCGGGCCTCACGCGCGCCTGTGTCGTCTGCTCGTTCACTTCATTGCGCAATCGACCGGTTCGTCACGGCACGTCACACGGCTCACGGCGTGGGTCGATTGGCTGGCTGCGCGGACGTTCGACGCTGAGCTGCTCAAAGATGTCGTGCGCCTCGAGCAGGCAGATGCGTTGACGGCGATCGTCGGCGCCGGCTCGACGCTCGACGAGGGTGCAGCATGGCGCCTCGTGCGGCTGACCGATCTCCTGGCGAAACTCACGAGCCACGCCGGCGCGCCGGCGCGCGAGCGCTGGAGATCTCTTGCCATCTGGCACCAGGCGTTGATGTGGATCGATCACCGCGCCGGAGCCGCTCCACGCCCAGGCGCGATCGCGGCGCTTTTCTCCGCAATTGCCGCGACCGGCCGAGCGCTCCTCGATCGCCTCGACAGCGTCGATGACGTGGAAGGCGACGCATTGTCGAGCGCGCTGCGCCGCGATCTTCACTGCCTCGTCGAGTACGCATCCGCCTTCGCGCCAGGCGCCTCCGCGCGAGGCGCTTCCGCCTTCGCGCAAGGCGCTACGGCGGACAAGTCGGCGGACAAGTCCGCGGGACAGGCCGAACGCGCCTTCATGCGGTCAGTCCTCGAGAGGCTCGACCAGCTGTGGGCGCTCGCCGAGCGCGGGAGCAATGACGAGGGCGCGTCGACCTTGACGGCCAAGGCCCCCGACGGCGTGATCGAGGCGCAAGGGATCCTCGTCGCGAGTATCGGCCTGCACGCGGCCTCGCGAGAAAACGATGTGCATCTGGCGGAGGCTCACCTCCAGGCATTCGAGGCGCTCAGCTTCGTGGGTTACCTTCGCGCCGCAGGACGCGAAGGCAGTCGCGTCGCCCGGGCGCTCACGGCGGAGGCGCCCGAGCGCGATCACTATCGACTCGTCGCCGACATCGCGGAGCGCCGCCGCGCGCGGCGCGCGGACGCGCCAAGCGTCGGACGCGCATTCCTCGACGAAGCCGCCAGCTACGAACGGATGCGGATCGACGGGCTGCACGACGCCTCCGGTCCCGACTTCGCGTCCGCCTTCGCGTCCGCCTTCGCGCTGCGCGCTACGGCGAGACAGGCTCGCCCTTCGGCGAAGGCGGGGCGGGATCTGCGCAGTCGTTTGCTGTGGCGGATCCGCCATCGCCCCCTGCCGCTCAGGATGCGCGTGGACCCGGTGCTGCTTGGCGGACTCGCGGCCGCGGCGGTCGGGTACTGTGCGGCGACGGCGACGCTCGTGTTGCTGATCTTCGGGTCGGCCGATTCGGCCGGCTGGAGCGCCCGCTCGTTGCCCGATCGGCGCCTGCTCGAAAACGTCCGGCGCGGGCTCGATACCGCGCCGTTTCTCGACGCCATCTTCCACGCGCCCGATCGCCAGCTGATCGTGTCACAGCAGGGGGGCGTGCTTCATTCTTACGATCCCGCCACCGGTCTCTGGTCGACGACGCGCCCGTTCAGACTGAACGATCTCGCGCGACCCGACATCCGCCTGCTCTCGTCGTCGACCGACGAGCGTTCGGGTGCGCTCTGGGGCGTCACCGCCGACGGTGGGCTCGTGCGCCGCCTGAACGGACGCTGGCAGGTCATCGTCGGCGACACGAAGTTCCTCGGGCGGCGGGGAACGCCGGTCCAACAGGCGGAGCTCTCGGCGGTTGCCGCATCATCCGACGGCAAGTGGCTGCTCGCCGCAGCCGGCACCGACGGCGTTGGCGTCCAGGATATCGAGCGGCGCCGGTGGCTCTCGCGCGACGAGATCTCGCCGAACGGCAGTCCGGCCGCCGTGACGCATGCCGTCTGGTGGCGCGATCGCTTCTATGTCGGCGGTCCCGAAGGCGTGTCGGAGTTGGCAATCGATCGCCCCTCGACCCATTCGACAAGCTCAGGGTCGACCGTGAGCGCCGTCGAAGGGTCGACTGGGCTCGGGGCAGGCCGGCCGCTCGCGTTCCGCCGTGTGAAGGGGCTCGAAGGGAGAGTCGTCGCCCTCGAGGCGACGCCGGCGGAAGGACTGTTCGTGCACCAGGAAGTGCCGTGCGAGAACGGACCATCGACTTGCGCCCGGCTCTCGAGGATGACGCAGCCCTTCATGGCGCCCTCGGTGCTGATCGACGAGCGCAATCGCTACACCGAGCTGAGCCTCGACCGGCTGTTCTATGCCACGCAGTGGAAGGATCACCTGCTGCTGGCGGGCAGCAGCGGCATCTTCGACTACGACACACGGCTGCACGGTTGGAAGAAGCAGGCCGGCGAGACAATCAGCGCCGTCGGCCCGTGCGCCGCATCCCCTTCCTCCGCTTCGTGCTTCTACTACGGCTACGGTGGACGCGCGTCGGGCGTGGCGCTCTTCACGCCGAAGACGATGACCGGCGACGCGCCGTCGCGATGGCCGCTCGCTGGTGAGCAGCCGACCAGGATCGCGGCAGAAGCGCCGGGGACGGCAGCCGTTCTGACCGCGGCCGGACGCGCATATGCCCTCGCGCCGGGTGCGATCTCCACTCTGATCAACCCGGCCACCTCCTCACCGGTGCCGCTCGACCGCTATCACGACGCGGTCACCTTTGGCGACAAGGTTCTCTTCTTCGGGCAGCCCGGGGCGTTGCTCCACGATATCGTCCGCCGCAGTTACTCGCCGCTGCGCGGCGTGCCACGGTGGCTGCGGTCGCCGGCGTCGATCGTCGCGTCGTCCGGGGCGTTTCTCTTCGGGCTCGAACGCCAGGGGACGTCGTATGACGCTTATGTTGCGCCGCAGCAGCAGGTGGAGCTCGGCACGCTGTACTTCAACACCTCGAAGCCGTTCAGGATCGACGGGCCCGTCCGTGCCATCGACGCGTCGCAGCCTGACGTGCTTCGCCTCGTCGACGGTAACGGACGCGTTCAATCGATTTCGGCGGCAGGCGTGACGGCGCTCACCGGCGGCCGATCGAGCGCCATGAACCATGCCCGGCTGCTCGACGTCGCGGGAAAGGCGGACTGGCTCGCCGCCTCGACGGCCGGAGGCGTGCGGCTCTACGACATGCGCACGAGGTCGTGGAGCGTTCCGCTGCCCGCGCCCGTCGGCGAGCGCGCGTCCGAGCTCGCGGAGCACAAAGGCGCGTGGATCGCGCGCTCGGAAGCCAATCGCCTCGTGCGGCTCGGCGCCGTCCCGTCGATCCTCATCGGCGGTGGCGAACCGATGCCGCGTCGACAGCCGACTGATGCTCTTCAGGCAGGTTCGGACATTTACTTGTCCTGGCCGGGAACGATCCAGCGATACGACCAACGATCGCGACAAGTCGTAGGGAGATGGACATTCGATGTTGCCGAGCCTGGCAGGCTCGCTGGCGTCATCGGTTCAGAGCCGCTGAGCCTGGCTGGCGGGGTTGCGCGTGCAGGAGTGCGAGAGATCGCGCGCGGCGTACGCGGCATGTTCACGAGCGGTCCAAACCTGTGGCTCACGCGCGAGGACCCTTCGACTGCGCTCAGGGCTGGCCGCGGCCGGAGATATCTGGAGGCGCGTCCGCTCGCGTCGCTCGCGGCGCGACCATCGACGACGCCTTCGTGCCTCTTCCGGACGCCCCGCGCTGGTGACGCCGGCGTCATGCACGACGTGAGGCGGCTGTCGAATGGCCTCGTCGCCGTCACGACGGACGCCGGGCTCAAGCTGCATAGCAGAGACCGCCACTCCTGGTACGGCGCCGGCGGCCTTCTTCCCAGTACGGGCCGCGGCAGGCTCGCGACGATCGGGTCGGCGCTGCTCGTGTGGGACTTGCCCGCCGGAGCCTCCGCCAAAGCGGGCTTGCCCGCCGGAGCTTCAGCGGAGGCGGGAACGCTGCAGATCGTGCGCTCGCCCGTTACGCTGCCCGACTCCTGTTCCACCGCTCCCGCCCGCGTCGATCGTGCGGCCGAGAGCGTCACTGCACGCGCTATTGCGATCGACGAGCGCGCCGGGACGGCTTACGTCGTGAGAGACGATGGCAGCGTCGATCGCGTGGACGAGACGGTGACGAGGCCGATGATCGCCAGAGAGAGCCAGGGACCGCCCGAAGCCGACGTCGTTCGAGCCTGGCACTTCCCCGACCTAGCCCCGTCTTCGTTGTGGGTCGCCACGCGGCGCAGCCTGTGGCAGTACGACCTCGAACATCACAGCTGGTTCGAGATCGCACTCGAGACAACCCCGAGAACCGGAGAGGTGTCCATCGATCTCGATTCGAGGTCGGGTGAGATCGCGGTCTTCGTCACCGCGGGATCCGAGACATTTCGAGGATCGGTCGTGAAAGAGCCGGGCCGCCAATCGAAGATTGAACTCGCCCGCTCGAGTGAGCCACGACCGGCCGGTGATCGTCGCCCTTCGGCTGCGCTCAGGGCGGGCGCGCAGTCGCCGGTGTTCCGGATCGGGGCCGTCACGTTCTTTCGGGACGTGTCGCATGGGCTGCTCGCTACCATGCAACTGGAGGACGGCCGTTCTGCGCTCGCATACCAGAATCGCGCGTTCGCGTGGGACCGCGGGAGGCGCGGGATTGCGATCGGACGCGAGGGCCCCTTGCTCCTGACCGACGCGGGGATTCATGCGGCAGGATCGCCCGCCAGCTTCTCGAGCTTCGATCCCGGTCCGCCCGGCGCGCCTTCGCCGGCAGACCGGCTGACGTCGGGTCCCGATCTCGTGCCTCGCGTGCTGCGCGGCAATCGCTGGTATCGACGTGTCGCCGCCGGCGTATGGGAGCCGGCGCCCCCGCCTTCGACCGATGCGGTCCTCGCGGACGACGACGGGCTCGTGTGGCGCCGGCGGAACGGATCGATCGTCGTCGAATCGGTGGCGGGCGCGCCCGTCTCGGCCCCCGCCGGCGCGCATGGAGCCGAGCTGTCGACCGATCGGCTCATCGACGCGGCGCCGTACGGAGGCGGAATCGCGCTGCTCACGCCGGGGTTCGTCGAGCTCCCTTCGACTCCGCCTTCGGCTGCGCTCAGGGCAGGCCCCTCGACCCCGCCTTCGACTCCGCCTTCGGCTGCGCTCAGGGCACGCCCTTCGACGGTGCTCAGACCAGGCGCGATATTTCCTGCGCCGCCGGGCGATACGCTCGAGAGCGAAACCATCAACGGCCAGGAAGTGATGTGGCTCACGCAATCCGGGTCGGCCTTCATATGGAATGTCGAGCGCCGGGCGTTCGAGCCGCCTCCGTCGGGGGCAAACCCGATCGAGCGGCGCAGGCTGGCGGAAACCGGGCCACTTCGATTGACGCGCGCCGGCGGCACGATCGAGGGTGCAGTGCAGGTCGCCGACTTGCAGGGCCAGCGCTCCTGGATGCCCATCGACCTCTCGACCGGACGATTCCCGTTCGACGTGGTCCGCTCGGTCGCAGTCGTGGGGAACACGCTGTACGTCGGCACGGACGCCGGGCTGCAGGCGTACGACGGGACCGACGTCTCGTTCGAGCATGCCCGACTGATCACGCTCCCGGCGGGCCCTTCGGCCGCTCCGCCCAGGATCGAGCGCGTCGGGGAATCCTGCGTTGGCCCGGGCACGGCCGTCGCCTGCGGACCGCGCGGCTGCGCAAGGCAGGTCGGGTCCACATTCGTCGCTGCGCCGACGAATGCGCTGTCGTGCCGGCTGCGCGCGCGCTCGCCATTCTGGTCGTGGCAAGTCGACGGGTCGGGCCTCTCCGGGCGCTATGTGACTACGTCCGCTCCGGGCGCGCTAGCCGGCGCAATGCCGGTGACGCTCGCGAACGGACAGCTCGCGCACGACGATGTCGGACAGGTCGTGTCGTTCGGCGGAAGCATCTTCACCGTGTGGCAGAGCCGCTTCGTAAGCAGCCATCCCACCGGCCTCGCGCTGGCCGGTGCGAGCAACCATGCGTTTGCCGCGCCCGTGCGGCTGCTGCGCATCACCGCTCCGGTTCCCATGGTGAGCATGTTGCGCCCTGACGGCCGCGATCTCGCGCCAGGCCTGTATGCGATCGAGGGCTCCTCCTTCGCCAAGGCTCCGGAGGGCAGGCCCTCCTTCGCCGAGGCTCCGGCGGGCAGGCCGCGAGTGTGGCGCTACCAGAAGCAGGCCTGGACGATCGTGACTGACGCCGCGGAAACCGCGACGATCGCAGACTACGCTCGCAATCCGCCGCTTCTCCAGCGCAAGCGGCTGCGCCTCGTGCGCCACGCGCCCGCCTCCGCGCCCTTGGCGCTACGGCGCGGCAGGCCTCACACGGCGCCGGCCTTCGAGATGCGCATGCCGCCGGGAGCGTGGATGCCGCTCGCGTGGGACGCGTCGGTGAGCCGCTATGCGCTGGACGTCTGGCAGGACATCGCGGTCCATCAGAAGACGCTGTGGGTGGCGACGCCGGCCGGCCTCATGAGCCTCGACGGCCAGTGGTCGTTCAATCCCGACACGTTCCGTGTCCTGGCAGGCCCGTCACAGGAGGCAGGGCGAACGGCGACGGATCTTCGCGTCGATGGCAGCGTCGCCGACGTCCGGTACGACGGCGCGCGCGCGTATCGCGTCGCGATCGATGGATCGGCGCCCCGGCCGGCGGTCCGTCTCGAGCGCGATCCGTTCGCCGAGCAGACGTTCGACGTCGACGCCAGGTATTGGGCGTGGCGCATCACCGGAAGGACCGCCGCCAGCGCGGGACGGCTCGCCGGCACATGGAAAGGCGAGCCGATCGCGGTCGCGAACGGACGGTTCGACTTCGACGCGGTCAATTCGATGGCGGTCTTCCAGGGTCTGCTCCACGTCACGACCAACACGCGCGGCTGGTTCGCGCTGCCCGTCGACTCGGCGGCGCTCGAACGCCTGTCGCGGCCCACGCACGCGTCCATCGTTCCACTGGACGTCGCGAAGCTCCATGGCAACCGGGACCCCGACGAGCCGGAGCTCTGTCTCCAGGGCGCCGATGGACAGTTCGCGCGGCTTTCGCCAAACGGGGTGACCCGTCGGACGCAAGGCTGCCCCGTTGTCGCCGCGCGCACGGGATTCTGGCGCTACACCCGCGACGGCCCGACGCTTCGCGTGCTTCCGGCTGCGGGTGCGGCGCGCCCCGGTGAGCGCGTTCTCGTCGATGGACGGTTCACCGATGAAGTGATCACCGGCGCGCCCGTGACCGGTATGAAGAATCGTCGGGTGTTCACGCTCGTGCCGACATCCGCCGGGGTGATGTGGTGGGATGCCACCGGGCGTGCCGTCGATATGCACGCACCGCCATTCCAGGGCAAGCCGGACGTGCCGCGACTGCTCCAGTGGACGGCCGGGGGCCCGCCCGCGTACGTGGCGGACGGGACGCTTTATTCACTCGAGAGCGACGACAAGCCGCGCAGCTCGTGGACCGTACGGCTGCCGCCCAAGGCCATTTTCGAGCGGCTCGGCAGCGGGCCCGGACCGCTCCTCTCCATCGATTGGTCCGAGGACGGCCGCCGCCATCACACCGTCGTCGATCCGCGCAACGGCTCGGTCTCGCACGACGACATCCCGATCGATGCGCGCAAGATTCCGGCGTACTTTCGCCGCGCGATGACGGAGCAATCGCAGGACGGCCTGATCCGGCTCCGCCTGCGCGACCACGTGGTCTCGGCCTACGCGACGAGCGAGGGCTGGCCGATCGTCGAGACCGATGACTCGTTCCAGGTGCTGGCCGGCGTCTCGCGCGGCACCCGCGCGATCCTCGTCGGACCTCACCATCTGATCGAGCTCAACATGGATCGGATCGCGCGCGCCGTCTACTCGGGCGGGTCTCCGCCGGCGCCGCCAGGATCTGAGACGAAAAGGTAGCGGCGCCGACTCACCGGGGATTTCGAGGGTTTCGCGCTCCGGGTGTGGCATATGTGGGCTGTGCTGCTCCGTTCCGGAACATATCCCGCAAGTTACTGAGAAGCGCTAACTTACTGCGCTGATCTCGCATCACCGTGCGCCGATTCGGAACACGGTCAGATCGTAGAACCTCAAAACATTCAGCAATTTCGGCGGCTCGCGGTGGAGCATCGCTTGCTCTGTCGTTGTCATCGCGCTCCCCGTGCGAGGCACCGGCACGTGATGTCCACCGAAGCTATTTGCTCCCGAATTGACGGCCAGTCCTGCCGCATCCAGGGTGAGACCTTCCTGTTCGAGCTGCTTTCAGCGTCGATCGCTGCCGGTCAGCCGGGCCAGGCCGTCCTGCAGCTCGCGGCGTTCCGGCGAACGGCTTCCGGACCGGCGCTCGCCGCAACCATGCGCGTGACAGCTCCGCTCCACGAGCTCGAACGGGTTCCCTCGCTCCTGAAGGGAGCGCTCGAAGAGTGGCTGTTTCGTACGACCGCTCCGGTTACTGGCGTTCACTGACAGGAGTGCCACGACATGACGACTACCCACGAAACTTCCACCGTCGTTCATGCGCACACCTGCGTCATCGAGGGCATCACCTACCGCTTCGGCGTCAGATGGGCCGCCGCCGAGGAGCTGGCGGAACCCGCCTTCGGCCGCGTGCTCCTGCACGTAGAGGTGACCGCCGGGAATCAGACCGACACCCGGCCGTTCGCCAAGCTTTCCGTCATGGCTCCACTGGGACAGCCTGCGCAGATTCCACGGCTCCTGACTGCCGCCCTGCGCGAGTGCCTCAAGACCCGTCGCTCGCGGGCCTGAATCCGGCCGTCACGCGGTGCTGATCCAGGCACCGTCTCAACGGTTGCGCAACGAGCTCTCGAGGAATGCCGCCATCGCATCGAATGCTGCCGGGGTGAACTCATGCTCCCCGTCGGGCTGGTGAATCACGAGCCCGGCCTCCGCGTGATGTTTGGCGTAGACGGGGCGGACGATCGCGGCGAACCGATCGACTCCCTCCTTCGGCATACCGATGTCGCTCCGCGGGGCCCACAACATCAGCGGCCGCGGCGCGACTGCCGCAGCGAAGTCGCCCTGGTCGCCGCGTGCGAGCATCCCCGGGATCCACCAGTAGAAGCCGTGATAGGCGGGCCGGCCCGTGCGGAGCAGAACATCGATCGATCCCACGCCGCCGCAGATCGAGGTCAGGGCCCAGACGCGCGCGTCGACGAGCCACGTGTAGAAAGCAGTAATGCCGCCGAACGACATTCCCGCAATGCCGATCCGGCCGCGCTCGATGTCGTCACGACGCTCGAGATAGGTGACCGCCTGCCGGATCTCGTGGACGATCGCGCCCATGAGTGTGCGGCCCCGAACCAGGAGATCCTTGGCCTGGTCGTTCGTGTCGGGAGGCGCCCGGCGATCGAGCCCGCGTTGCGTGAGCGTCAGGGTGACGAACCCGCGGCGCGCCAGTTCGCGCGCCCAGCCGAGCATCCTCATATGTGGCTTGCCCGCGCCCGGCGTGGTCCACTCACCGGGCCCGTACTCCCGCGTCGTCTCCGACTCGCGGCTGCCGCCAGTTCCGTGCAGGCAGACGACTGCCGGGAGGCGGCGCTTGTCGTCCGGTCGGATGAGGAACGCAGTCACGCGCTGCCCGTCCAGAGACATCCATGCCAGGTCCTCGACGATCAGTCCATCCTCGCTGCGCCGCCCGACGACTTCGACGGCGACGTCCGGCGGCTCCGGCGAGATTTTCAGCAGCTCGCTCATCACGCGGCGAGGATCGCCGGTCATCTGACGTGAATCGGCGGAGGATGGCAGGACGAGGATCGCCAGCAGTACGAAGGCGGTCTTGAATTCGTTCATGGACGACCCTGCGGTCAGCCTCACCTGGCCTTCGTGTAATACGTGTAGATGTACTTCCAGGTCGTCGTCTTACCAGGGTCAGTGCTGAGGTCGACGAACGGCTCGACGGAAATGACGCTGCGGATCGACCAGAAACCGATGCTCGCCGGCGCTTTATCTGAGGTCACCCTGAACCCGGCGCCGGTGCGCCGGCTCTCCACCCGCACGTCGTAGTCCTTCGGCTCTTTTCCAAATCCCTGGATGGGGAAGGTGACTCGTTCCTCGCCTTCCAGCGTTTTGAGATACAGGATCTGGTTCGCGCGGATCTCGGCGAGCTTGCGATCGGGCGGCCGAGTGGTCTGGATCGCAAACGGACACGTGATGGTGAATTCCGGCCCGGTGGCGGCGCGATCGAGCACGAGAAAGTTGTGGTTGTACTGGTTGGCGTCGAGCGGAAGACGGCCGGTGTTCTGCAGGCTGTGCTCGATGACGAGCTCGGGCCGGCCGGCGGTCAGACGGACGATTTTTCGGTAGACGTAGCCGTAGCCCGATCGCGAATCGTCGAGCTCCTGCGCGAACTCGACCGCGTC
>Ga0114129_10003015_pt1 | contig 23608 bp, 22 predicted proteins | sample RhiMetdeltSRZDD1_FD_80071 | JGI IMG/M metagenome (GOLD analysis project Ga0114129, IMG submission 80071) | Populus rhizosphere microbial communities from Tennessee, USA - Rhizosphere MetaG P. deltoides SRZDD1 (version 2) (version 2) | ecosystem: Host-associated > Plants > Roots > Rhizosphere >...
CAGGTCTGCGAGCTCGTCGATGACGACGACGATGAAGGGGAGCGGCTTGGGCGGCTCTCCGTTCTGCGGCGTGCGCTTTTCGGCGATCTCCTGCTGCACGTTCCGGTTGTACTGCTCGATGTTCCGCACGCCTGCCGCTGCCAGCGTCTTGTACCGCTCCTCCATCTCGCGCACAGCCCACCGCAGTGCGTTGGCCGCCTGCTTCGGATCGACGACGACAGGCGTCATCAGATGGGGGATGTCGTCGTACATCCCGAGCTCGAGGCGTTTCGGATCGATCATGATCATCCGCACATCGTCCGGCGTCGCACGGTAGAGGATGCTCGTGAGCATGCCGTTGATGCCGACCGACTTGCCCGCGCCGGTCGAGCCGGCGATCAGCAGGTGCGGCATCGTGGCAAGGTCGGCGACATACGGCTCGCCATGAATCGTCTTGCCCAGCGCCAGCGTCAGCTTCGACGTCGAGCGCCGGTACGCTTCTGACTCGAGCAGCTCGCGGAGCGAAATCTGTTCGCGCGTACGATTCGGAATCTGGATGCCGACCGTGGATTTGCCGGGGATGCGGTCGATGAGCACCGATTCCGCCTGCATGGCCAGGCAGAGGTCGTCCGCGAGGCTCGTGATCTTCGAGTACTTCACGCCGGCGTCCGGCTTGAACTCGAACGTGGTCACGACCGGACCCGGGTGAATCTGGGCGACCGCGCCTTCGACCGAGAACTCGCGGCATTTCTCCTCGAGCAGGCGCGCGCCGTCCATGAGCTCGCGCTCGTCGATCTTGCGCTCGGTTTTCGGCGCGTCGAGCAGGGCCAGCGGCGGGAGCGCATAGTCGCCCTTGCGCCGTTCAGCGGGCGCCTTCGTCAGCGGTTCCGGATCGGGGAGCGGCAGAACCGGCGTGGGCAGCGTCACCTTCGGCGGCTTGGGCGGCGCGAAGGACCTGAGACTGCCGAACAGCGGCGCTTTGGCCGGGCTCGGCTCCTCTTCCTCGTCCTGCGATCGACGGGCGCGCGGTCGCGGCGGTTCGGCCGACTGCGGCGGTCGGCCGCCGGCCGCCTCGGCCGGCAGGCCGCCCGCGGCGACTTGAGGAACGATCCCCTTCTTCGTGTGCTTGGCAATGACCTCGCGGCGCTGCCTCTCGCGGCGACGCTCTTCGCGCCAGCCATGAACGGCGTCGATGGCGCGCATCGTGCCGCTGGTGACGTTGTCGATCACGACCGCGAAGAAGCGGCCGAACGAGAATTGAGTAGAGATGATGATCGCCAGGAAGATCAACGTGAGGATCACGATCATCGACCCGGTGCGATTCAGGTACTCCGACATCTCCTTCGCGAGGAACTCACCGGCGTAGCCGCCCGCGCGGAACGGTTTGCCCGAAACCTCGAGTGTGCCGACCATCAGGCTCAGGAACGCGCTGGTGCACGCGACGAGAAGCACGGCGCCGGTGGCTTTCGTGCCTGCGGCATCGAGCGAACGGCACCAAAAGTAATTCCAGCCGACGATCACCAGCACGGCAGGGATGAGATACGACGCGTAGCCGAAGAGCTGAAACGACAGCTCGGCGAGGAAGGCGCCGACACGGCCCGCGAAGTTCGCCGGCGCCGTGTGGGCCCCGCTGCTGAAAAACCATACGGGGTCGGCCGGCTCGTAGCTGGCCAGCGAGATGATCCAGATGAGCGCCGCCGCGAAGAGCGCCACACCCACGAATTCGCTCACGCGGCGCGAGACGGTCGATCGACTCACGTGTCAGATCTCCATGATGACCGGCAGCACGAAGGGGCGCCGGCCGGAGCGTTTGCGGAAAAACCGGCGCAGCTCGACGCGCAGCTTCTCCTTGATCAGTCCCTGATCGGTTCGTTCCTCGACGCTAGCCTGCTCGACGACGTCGCTGAGCAGACGCACGCCATCCGCGAGGAGCGCCTGGCTGTCCTCCATCACGAATCCGCGCGTGATGATCTCCGGGATGCCTTCGAGGCCGCCTGTCTGCTTGTTGATGGCGACGACCGGAACGACGAGACCGTCTTCGGCGAGATGACGTCGGTCGCGAAGCACTTCGTCGCCGACTTCGCCGGTGCGTGTGTCGTCGATGAGCACTCGGCCGACGGGCGCTTTGCCGGCGATCTGCGCGCTGTCTGCATTCAGATGGATGACGTCCCCGTTTTCAGCAAGGAGAATCTCCGGCTTCGGCTCGCGGCCGGCGAAAACGCGTTCGGCGATGCGTGCGTGCTGTGAAAGTTGGCGGTACTCCCCATGGACAGGGACGAAATAGCGCGGCCTGACCAGCGAGAGCATCAGCTTCATCTCTTCCTCGCTGCCGTGGCCCGACACGTGGACGTGTTTGATTCCCTCGTAGATCACATCGGCGCCGCGCCGCGCGAGGTGGTTGATCACGCGTCCAATCGCCTTCTCATTGCCCGGAATCGCGCGCGCCGACAGCACGACCGTGTCTTCAGGCCCGACTTTCACCGCTCGGTGATCGTCGATCGCGATCCGCGACAGGGCCGACATCGGTTCGCCCTGCGACCCTGTCGCCAGACACAGCACGTCTTGAGCGGGGTAGCTGGCGATCTCGGAATCGCGGATCTGAACGCCGGCCGGGATGCGCAAATAACCGAGACGCTGCGCGATCTCCGAGTTGCGCATCATCCCGCGCCCGACGAACGCGACCTTGCGGTCGAACTGCGCGGCAAGGTCCACGAGGATCTGCATGCGATAGATGCTGGACGCGAAGGCGGCCACGATCAGCTTGCCTGTCGCGCTCGTGAAGATTTCCTCGAACGCTTCGACGACTTCCAGCTCGGAGCCGGTGAATCCGCGGCGATCGATGTTCGTGCTGTCGGCGAAGAGCGCCAGCACCCCCTCGCCGCCGAGCTGCGCGAAGCGGTGTACGTCGAACAACTCGCCGTCGATGGGCGTTTGATCGATCTTGAAATCGCCGGTATGGACGACGATGCCGACCGGGGTGTGGATGGCGAGCGCCGCGCAGTCGGGCATGCTGTGCGTGACGCGGATGAATTCGACCGTGAACGGCCCGATCGTGACGCGTTCGCGGGGCCGCACCGGTTTCAGATCACGGCCCTCGATTCCGTGCTCCTCCAGCTTCGGCTCGACCAGCGCCAGCGTGAGCGGCGTGCCGTAAATCGGCCCGTCGACGACCGAGAGCACGTGTGGAACCGCACCGATGTGATCTTCGTGGCCGTGGGTCAGGATGAGGGCCGCGGCGCGCCGCTGTTGCAGGTACGTGAGATCAGGAATGATCCGGTCGACGCCCAACAGCTCCGGGTCCGGGAACATCACGCCCGCGTCGACGACAATCGTCGTCGCCGCCCAGGTGAGCGCGAGCATGTTCATCCCGAACTCGCCGAGTCCGCCGAGCGCCACGATTTCAAGCATCCTGAACGGGTGCGTACGCACCTTCGCCCGGCGACACTCCTGGCGGAGGCGACCGGATCGAAGGGAGCCGCGTCGCGGCTCGGTCAGGCTGCTGGGCGCGCCTGAAAACTCAAAGGGGCGGGATGGCCGATTGGTCGGCGTCTATTAAGACCCGACCTACGTACAAGTTAGGGCGAAACTATAGCACAGCTCAGCTCCCTGCGGCTGTATAGGCGTCCGCCAGCCGCGCGAATTCGGCAACCGAGAGCGTTTCCGGACGGCGGTTCCCATCCAACCAGCCCGGAAAAGGGGTACGACCCCTTTTTTCGAAGGCTCGCACTGCGTTCGATAGGGTCTTGCGGCGTCGGCTGAAAACCGCCTGAACGAGCGCGGTGAAGACCGCCCCGTCCGCGACAGGTGGATGTGGGGGATGAAAGCGCAATCGGACGAGCGTGGACAACACCTTTGGCGCCGGCCGGAAGGCGCCAGCTGGAAGTTTCAGGACGATTTCGACGCTCGCCACATGCTGGAGGAGGACGCTGAGGACGCCGTACTCGCGTGTGCCCGGTTTCGCGACAAGACGGTCGGCTACTTCACGCTGAAGCATGAGCGTCGCGTCGGCAATCTGAACCCCGGAGCTGAAAAGATCTGCGAGCGTGAACATGATCGGCGCCGCGATGTTGTAGGGGAGGTTTCCTGCGACGCGTAGGGGCCCTGGGCTTGGGGCTAGCCGCGAGGTGGTTAAGGTGTCGAGGACGTCGCCTTCGATGATGGTGACGTTCGGTGGCGAGGTGCCGCGAAGCTCCGCGGCAAGGTCGCGGTCGATCTCGAACGCGAACACCTGTTTCGCGCGGGCGGCGAGCGGACGCGTCAACGCGCCGCGCCCCGGCCCAATCTCGAGAAACGTCTCATCCGGTTGCGCCGCAATCGCGCGCACCACTTTCTCGACCCATACGGGCTCGAGGAAGTGCTGACCGAATCGCTTCCGCGCCTTGCCACTCAGCACCTTGGCACCGTCGCACCTGGCACCGTCGCACCTAGCACCGTAGCACCTAGCACCGTAGCACCCAAACCTATGTTTCTCCCCTCCAATATTTCTCCTCAATCTCTTCAATCTCTTCTTCACTGAGACCGAAGTAGTGACCGATCTCGTGGATGAGCGTCTCGCCGATCGCGACGACGAGATCGTCCTCGTCCGCGGCGTCGCGTTCGTGTGGGCCCTGGAAAATCAGGACGCGGTCCGGGAGCGTGTTGCCGTAGCCCCACGCCCGCTCGGTGAGCGGCGTGCCCTGATACAGCCCGAGCAGTGTGTCCGGTGGCTGGATGCCCATCTCGTCGAGGAGCGCAGGCGGCGGCTCGTCCTCGACGACAATCGCGATGTTCTTCATCGCATTGCGGAAGCGACGCGGGATGGTGGCGAGGGCTTCGGCGACGAGTTGCTCGAACTGCTTTCGCTCCACTGGAATCACAGCCTCGAGACCGTCATGCACCGCGACCGCTAGGAGCGAGCAACTTTGCGGTGCTGGCGGCCTTGGCGTTTCTTGTCGCGGGGCCGTCCACGCTCGCGGGCGACGACGGTCCGGTAGTAGTCGCAGGAGTCGCGCACGACGCATTGATCGCAGAGGGGCGCGGGGCGGCAGACGCGCCGGCCGTGGAGGATCAGCGTATCCGACGTACGCGTCCAGCGCTCCCGGGGAAGCGCGTCGGCCAACTGCCGTTCGACGACGGCGGGGTCGTCCGATTCGGCGATGCCGATCCGGTTCGCGACGCGCAGCACGTGCCGATCGACCGGGAGCCCTGGCACGCCGAGCGCGTGTCCCAGCACCACGTTCGCCGTCTTGCGACCCACGCCAGGCAGCGCGACCAGTGCCTCCATGCTGGCGGGCACCTCGCCGCCATGCGTCGTGACGAGCGCCCGCGCCATGCCGAGCAGTGCCTTCGATTTCGCCCGATAGAACCCCGTGGAGTGAATCTTCGACTCGAGTGCTTTCGTCGTCGCCCTGGCAAGCGCGTGTGCGTTCGGGTAACGCTTGAACAAAGCCGGCGTCACGAGATTGACGCGCGCGTCGGTGGATTGGGCTGAAAGGATTGTCGCGACCAGCAGCTCGAATGGCGTCTTGTAGTGCAGTTCGGTATCAGCGCCCGGATGCTGTGTCTCCAGCCGATCGAGGATCTCGCGTATCTCGTGCTCGCTTTTCATCGTCTCAGCCTGCGTCGCTGAACCTGCGCTGAGCGTTGAACAGTGAGCGTTGTCCGCTGCTCGTTGAGCGTTGCTCGTTGAGCGTTACTGTATCGTCCCCGCCGGAGTCTTGTTCCAGCCGACATTGCTGTAGGACTCAGAGTACACGCGCCAGTGCTCCTGAAGTGCCGCGATGAGATTGGGAACGAACTGCACCGGCACGACGATTTTCGAGCGAACGGGCGCGCGCACGACGTGCTCCGACTCGGCATCCTTGATCTCCTTGTCGGTGAGCGGCATGACTTCGCAGAAGGTGAGCGTGAAGTCGAATGGCGTGTGCGCGATGGAGCAAAAGTTCGCGTACGTGCGCGGCGTCGTCGAGTTGTCGTCGGGAACGATCGTGAAGTTGATCTGCTTGGGCGTGTCGGGCATGCCCAAGTGTAATTCAATACTTCCGCATCACTCCGACGACCACACCCTGGATCTGCACCTGGTCGGGATCGACGAAGATCGGCTGCATCGCCGCGTTGGCGGGCTGCAACCGGATCCTGCCGCCCGGGTCGCGATAGAGCTTCTTGAGCGTCACGTCCGATCCCCGCAGGAGCGCGATCACCATCTCGCCGTTGTCGGCCGTCTTCCGGTCTTCGACCACCACGAAGTCGCCGTCCCGGATCTGCTCGTCGATCATGGAATCGCCGCGGACGCGCAGCACATAGGTGTCACGCTTGCCGACGAGATCTTCCGGTACGGCGATTGTCTCGGCCGACGTGATGGCTTCAATCGGCAAGCCGGCGGCAACGTACCCGAGAAGAGGAAGCTCGATCGCGCGGCCGCCAGTTTTTGTCGGCACCATCTCCACGGAGCGGCTGCGGTTCCACGCGCGCTTGATGAATCCTTTTTCCTGAAGGTTGGTGAGGTGCTTGTGCACGGTCGCCAGCGAAGAGAGGCCGAAACGGCGGCCGATCTCCTCCAGACTTGGCGCATACCCGTTCTGGGCGATGAACTCGGTGAGGTAGTCGAGGATCTCGCGCTGCCGTTTGGTTAATGGAAGCATATGTACCTCGTGCGGCTGAGCCCTTCGCGCTTCGTTCGCCACGACTATACGCAAAAGGAAGGCGAAGGTCAAGATATCGAAGAGCTCTCGGAATCGGGAAGCCGCCACCGATGCGTCTGGTACGATCGCCGCCGGTGCGGATCCCTTTCTCAATTCCGCCGGCGACGAGCATGCCCTTCGATGTGGCTGGCTTCGGGCTGAACAGCATCGATCTCGTCTCGGTCGTCGCCGAATACCCGGCCTCGAACACGAAGCAACGTCTCCAGCGTTTTGCGCGCCTGCCTGGCGGGCAGGTCGCCACCGCCATGGTCACCTGCGCGCGACTGGGGTTGCGCTGCCGTTACATCGGGTCGTTCGGGGACGACGAGCTGGGCTCGCTTTCACGGGAGAGCCTCACGTCTGAAGGCGTCGATATCAGCGCCGCCCGAACAGTCGCCGGAGCCACGAATCAGTTCGCTGTGATCCTGGTGGATGCCCGATCAGGCGAGCGCACGGTTCTGTGGGATCGCGATCCCGCGCTGATGCTTGGCCCGTCCGACCTACCCAAGCACGCCGTCACGGGGTGTCGAATGTTCCTCGTCGATTGCCACGAGACGGCGACCGCCACTCAGGCCGCCCGATATGCACGCGAGGCAGGGATTCCGACCGTGCTCGACGTCGAAAAAGTGCGACCGGGCATCGGCGACCTGCTTCAGAACATCGATGCCATCATCGCTGCGCAGGCGTTTCCAATCGCGCTGACGGGACATGAAGACCTGGGCCGCGCGCTCGCCGCGATCGCGCGCGAGTTCGCGGCACCGTTCGTCTGCGCGACGCTCGGTGGCGACGGCAGCCTGGCGTGGTGCGGCGGCCGCGAGATCCGAACCCGGGGGTTTCCCGTCGACTGTGTCGACAGCACCGGCGCCGGAGATGCGTTTCGAGGCGCCTTCGCCGCCGGATGCCTGAAGCTCTCGGGCGGCCACATCGAGGATGTCCTGAGCTACGCCAACGCCGTGTCCGCGCTGAACTGCCGTGCCTTGGGCGCTCGGGGGGGCCTGCCGCTGCCGGCGGAAGTCGAGCAGCTGATGACCGCCAGGCCGCACCACTGAGCGCCGGTTCGTCCGGCGTGCGCTCCGGCGGGAACGATGTAACTTTCCGGTGTACGCCTGGTCTAACTCAGGTGAAGCCGGACCGATGGCATCATCGCTCACGTGGACGCTCCCCGGAACGTGGCCTGTGAGGACCGTGACCGCCACAGGGTCATACTCGATGCGGCCCGCTGACCCGTCGTTGGCGGATCTCGACGAACAGGCGCTCGTCGAGGCGTGCCTCGGTGGCCACCCGGGCGCCTTCGACCTGATCGTCGAACGGCATCGCCGTGCGGTGTATCTGTTGTGCTACCGCTTCGTGAGCAATCACGAAGACGCCAGCGATCTGTCGCAGGATGTGTTCTTGCGCGCCTTTCGGGGCCTGAAGGGTTTTCGCGGACGGTCATCGCTGGCAACGTGGCTGCATCGCATCGGCGTGAACGTCTGCCTCAATCGAGTGAGCGCGAAGAAGCCGAAGAGCGAATCGATTGAGGAGCGGCAGTTCGTGGACGAGCGAGCGGAGTCGGCGTCCGATCGGCTGTTGAAGGACGAGCGCGGCGCGCGCGTGCGCGCGGCGATCGCGCGGCTGCCCAAGAAGCAGCGCGCCACGCTGGTGCTCCGGATGTATCACGAGATGTCGCATCAGGAAATTGCGGACGTGCTCGGCAGCTCGGTCGGCGCGGTGAAGGCGAACTTTTTCCACGCGCTGGGCAACTTGAAGAAGCTGCTCGGCGACGAGGTCTCATAAATGCATCTTCAGCCGGATGAGCTCGTTGACCTCGCCGAAGGAACGCGGCAGGAATCGTCTGCGCCGCACCTCGCGGGTTGCGCCATGTGCCGGCGCCAGCTTGCGGATCTGCGGGCCATGATGACAGCGGCCGCGGATGTCGAGGTGCCGGAACCGTCGCCGCTCTTCTGGGATCATTTCTCGGCGCGCGTCCGAGACGCTGTGGCGGCGGAGGCGCTCCCGAGGCGATCGTTCTGGACCTGGCCAAGGCTGGCGATTCCCACCGCCGTGGCGGCGATCGCTGTCGTCATGATTGCCGTCGCTGTGAACAGAGGTCGCGTCGCGCCACCCGTCTCACGAGCAGTGGCGCCAACGGGAGCGGCGCCGGTCGAACTGCTGGCCGACCTCCAGTCGCAGAGCGACGACACAGCGCTGACGCTCGTCGCTGAGCTCTCGGCGGATCTCGACTTCGACTCGGCGCGCGAAGCCGGTCTGGCGGCCGGCGGCAGCGCCGAGCATGCGGTGACGCACTTGAGCGGAGCGGAGCTCCGCGAGTTACACCGGCTTTTGAAGGAAGAACTGGCGCGCTCGGGCGCGTGACGTGATAATGGCCCGTTCATGAAGAGGATCTTCTGCCTCGCGATTGTCTGTGGCGCCCTCGCGGGAACCGGCGCATCGGTCTCTGCGCAGGCCGGACGGGCGGCCGCGCGTGGCGGCGCACTCGGCGAAGACGCGCCGGTGTCGCCCGCCGAAATCCAGCGCATGTTCGACTCGTACGCCCTCATGCAGGCGCAGGAGCAGCTCCAAATCGGCGACGAGGTCTTCCCTCAATTCCTCAGGCGATTCAAGCTGCTGCAGGACGTGCGGCGCCGTACGCTGCAGGAGCGCGTCCAGGTCATCCAGCAGTTGAGGCGGCTCGTGAACGATCCGCAAGCTGATGAAGCCCAGATCAAGGAACGGCTGAAAGCGTTGGACGAAGTCGAGGCGCGTTCGGACGCAGAGATCCGGAAGGCGTACGACGCCATCAATCAGGTGCTCGACGTGCGGCAGCAGGCGAAGTTCCGCGTGTTCGAGGAGAACATGGAACGGCGCAAGCTCGAGTTGGTGACTCGCGCGCGGCAGGCCAACCGGAAACAGCAACAGCAGCAGAAGCCACAGTAACCTCTCCAACCTGCAGTAAAATAGGAGCGTGAAGGGTTCACCGCGCGACGCCATTCTGCTGGCGGTCAGCGGCCTCTGGCTCTTCGCGGCCGCGCCGCGCGCCGACGTGCGCGCCTCCCGCCACGACGCCGAGCTTCTGAAACAGAAAGTCGCGACAATCAACGCCCACGCCGAGCGTCCGACCAAGCAGGGGCGTCGCACGATGGTCACGGAGAACGAGGTCAATTCGTACCTGGCGTACGAAGCGCGCGCACAACTGCCGACCGGCGTCGTGGAGCCATCGTTGAGCATTCTGGGTACAGGACGGGTGAGCGGGCGCGCGGTCGTCGATTTGGATGCGGTCCGCAAGGCAAAGAGCCCGACGAGCCTGCTGGATCCGATGAACTACCTGATGGGCCGGCTGCCGGTCGCAGCCACGGGCGTGCTGAGAACGAGCAACGGCGTCGGACGCTTCGCGCTGGAGTCAGCGAGCGTGGGCGGCGTTCCCATTCCGAAACTGATTCTGCAGGAGATCGTCACGTACTACTCGCGAACGGCGGAGAATCCGTCCGGTCTCAGTCTCGACGATCCCTTTGTACTGCCGGCGCGCATTCGTGAGATCCAGGTCGAGCGAGGTCAAGCCATAATCGTCCAGTGAACAAAAAGGGGCCTGACCCCTTTTCGGACGAGCCGCGCGAAAAGGGGTCGGACCCCTTTCTGGCGACGCCACTGCAGTTCCTGAAGGGCGTCGGCCCCCGCCGCGCCGCGGACCTCGAGCACGCCGGCTTACTGACTGTCGAAGATCTACTCTACCGCTTTCCCCTACGGTACGAAGACCGCAGCCGCCTCCAGCCGATTGCGTCGCTCAAGCCGGGACAAGTTGTGTCGATCGCCGGCCGAATCCTCGCGTGCGGCCTGCGATCCACGCGCCGGCCCGGATTCAAGATCTTCGAAGCGGCTGTCGACGATGGCACCGGCTCGCTTCGTGCGGTGTGGTTGAACCAGCCGTACCTGCGCGACATCTTCGCCCGCGGCCAGCACGTCATCTTCTACGGCGCCGTGGAGATGCGTGGGTCGGTGAGCCTCCAGCTCACCAATCCGCAGTACGAGATTCTGGACGACGAAGAGGGCGAGACGATTCACACCGGTCGCATCGTTCCTGTATACGAGAAGACCGGAACGGTGACGCCGAAGATGCAGCGTCGGCTGGTGCACGACACGCTGCAGCGTCTCCCCGAGGATTTGCCCGATTACCTGCCGGAGGAGCTCCGTCTGCGCCTCGGACTGCCGTCGCGGTCCGCAGCGCTCCTCGCCGCCCATTTCCCACCAGCGGATGCACCGATAACTGCGCTGAATGCGTTTGCGACACCCGCGCAGCGCCGACTGATCTTCGAGGAAGCGTTCCTCTTCCAGATGGGTGTCTTCGCACGCCGACAGTCGGCGGCGGCGGAGCGAAAAACGGCAATCGTCCGGGTGGACGATTCGATCCGCGAGTCGGCGCGGCGGGTGCTGCCATTCAAGCTGACGAACGGCCAGAAGCACGCATTGAAGGAGATCGTCGACGACATGCAGCGGCCTCAGCCGATGAACCGGCTGCTGCAGGGAGATGTCGGCGCGGGCAAGACGATCGTCGCGCTGCTGGCGGCGGTGGTGGCGATGGAGAACGGCCTGCAGGTGGCATTCATGGCGCCGACAGAGATTCTGGCGGAGCAGCACTTCGCGAACGTCTCGACGCTCCTCAGCGGATCGCGCTTTCGCGTCGCCCTGCTCACCGGCTCGACGACGAGCACCGCGCGGCGGACGCAGCTCGCGGAAGTGGAGTCGGGCTCGATCCCCCTGGTCGTCGGCACTCACGCGCTGGTGCAGGGCGACGTGACGTTCGCAAAGCTCGGCCTGGTCGTCATCGACGAACAGCATCGGTTCGGCGTCCTGCAGCGCGCGACGCTGCGCAGTAAAGGCTGGCACCCCGACGTCCTCGTGATGACGGCGACGCCGATTCCCCGCACGCTGGCGCTCACGTTGTACGGCGATCTCGATGTGTCGATCATCCGCGAGCTGCCGTCGGGTCGTCTGCCGATCAAAACCGTGGCGAAGCCGGAGTCGCGGCGCGACGAGATGTACGCGTTCGTCCGGGGCGAGCTCGACGCCGGTCGCCAGGCGTACGTCATCTATCCGCTGGTAGAGGAATCGGCGAAGGTCGATCTGAAGGCGGCCACCGAAATGTTCGACCATCTCACACAGGAGGTGTTCCCGCACTATCGAGTCGGCCTGCTGCACGGCCGCATGAAGGCGGAGGGCAAGGAGCGCGTGATGACGGCGTTCGCGCGTGGTGAGCTTCAGCTCCTCGTCTCGACCACTGTCGTTGAAGTCGGGGTCGACGTGCCGAACGCGAGCGTCATGATCGTGGAGCACGCCGAACGCTTCGGTCTCTCGCAGCTGCACCAGCTGCGCGGCCGCGTCGGCCGCGATCGATACCAGTCCTACTGTTTCCTCCTGTATCAGTCGCCGCTGTCGGACGAAGCGCGCGAGCGGCTCAAGGCGATCACGGAGACGACCGACGGCTTCGAGATCGCCGAACGCGACCTCTTGCTGCGCGGACCGGGCGACTTCTTCGGGACACGGCAGGCCGGCGTGCCGACCTTCCGATTGATCGACCTCGTGCGCGACCGCGAGCTGCTCGAGCTGGCGCAGCGCGAGACGGCGCGCTGGTTCGCATCGGCTGCTCCATCGCGTGAAGCACTCGATCGGCTCATGACGAACTGGCAGCAGAGATTCAGACTGATAGAGATCGGTTGAACCCAAACTACCTGATGTTGTATGCGCGTAATCGCGGGATCGTTGAAAGGTCGCCGGCTGAAGGCGCCGGACTGGAACGGACTGCGACCCACGTCGGACAAGCTGCGTGAGACGCTGTTCAACGTTCTCGCGCCGCGTGTGAACGGCGCGCGAGTGCTCGATGCGTACGCCGGCACCGGCGCGCTCGGCATCGAGGCGATGAGCCGCGGCGCGGCCGCTGTCACCTTCGTCGACAGCGATCGGCGCGCGCAGGCGCTGATCGCCGAGAATCTCGCGCACTGCGGCCTGACGAATGGCTGTGTTATCATCCGCGCAGCGATCGCGCGCGCGATCGGCGATCTGCGGAACGCGCAATCGTCGTTCGACCTGATCCTTTTCGATCCACCGTACGACGAGGTCGTAGACGCGGTCGTGGAGGCTGCGGGCGAGCTGCTGGCGAAGGATGGCCTCCTCGTCCTCGAGCACGCGCGGCGCCAGCCGGCGGCGGTCTCTGCCGGTCGGCTCGCGCGCGTCCGCCAGATCGTGTCGGGCGATTCGGCGCTGTCCTTCTATTCATGTCTACCTTAGCGGTCTATCCGGGCTCTTTCGACCCGCTGACGAACGGCCACGTGGACATCATCTCGCGCGGGGCGCGGCTCTTCGATCGCATCATCGTGGCGATTCTCGTCAATGCCGAGAAGTCGCCGCTCTTCACGATGGACGAACGGGTCGATATCACCCGCTCGGTGTTCAGAGCGCATAGCAACGTGGAAGTGGACACGTTCGACGGCCTGTTGGTGGACTACGTGGAGCGCCGCGACGCGCAGGTCATCGTGCGCGGCCTCAGGGCGGTATCCGATTTCGAGTTCGAGTTCCAGATGGCCCTCATGAACCGGCGTCTCAAGCCGAAGATCGAGACCGTGTTCATGATGCCGGCCGAACAGTACACGTACATCAGCTCTCGTCTGATCAAGGAAGTGTTCTCGCTCGGCGGACGGGTTGAAGGCCTGGTGCCTGAGCTTGTCGAACAACGGCTGCGCGGAAAAGGATTCAAGAGGACCCCATGATGAGGCTTGCGGACCGGACAACGAGAATTGCGAGCTCTCCGACGATGAAAGTGACGGCCACGGTCGATCGGCTGAGACGGTCCGGCGTCGACGTGATTGATTTCGGCGCCGGCGAGCCGGATTTCTCGACTCCCGATCTCGTCAAGCAGGCCGCCCACAGCGCGCTCGACAACAATTTCACGCGTTACACGCCGGTCGCCGGCATAGCCGACCTCAAGCGCGCCATCTGCGATCGCTATAGGGCAGACTACGGCGTCGAGTACAAGGAATCCGAAGTGATCGTCACCGCGGGCGGCAAGCAGGCGCTCTACAACGCCGCGCTCGCGTTGTTCGGCCCTGGCGACGAAGTGATTACGCATGCACCGTACTGGCCCACGCTCACCGAGCAGATCAAGCTCGCCGACGCAAAGCCGGTACTGGCGCGGACCTATCCCGAAGACGGCTTTGCCATCCGTGCGCGCACGATTCTCGACGCGGTCACGCCCCGGACGCGCGGGATCATCGTCAACTCTCCGTGCAATCCGACAGGAGCCCTGGTTTCGGAATCGGAGCTTGCCGCGATTGCGGACGTCGCCGCGCGGCAGGGCATCTGGATCGTCGTCGACCTGTGCTACGAGAAGCTGATCTACGACTCGGCGGCACACAACCTGCCGCGCGTCCTCGCCGAGAAGTGCCGCGATCTCGCCGTGCTGTGTGGATCGGCGTCGAAGGCGTACGCGATGACCGGGTGGCGCTGCGGTTGGGCTCTCGGGCCCGCTCATGTCATTGCGGCGGCCGGCGCCATCCAGAGCCACGCGACGTCGAACGTCACGTCGATCACCCAGAAGGCCGTGGTCCAGGCGCTCACCGGACCGCAGGCGACGGTGACGGCGATGCTCGACGAATACCGTACGCGGCGCGACCTGCTGCACGAGTGGCTGACCGAGGACCCGCGGCTGCGCTGCCGAAAACCTGCGGGCGCGTTCTACATGTTCATCGACATCAGCGACCTGCTCTCGGGGATCGACCCCGGCGGATTCCGAACGTCACTCGACTTTGCCGACGCGCTGCTCGAGGAGTCGCGTGTCGCCGTCACGCCGGGCGAAGCGTTCGACGCCCCGGGGTTCATTCGGATCTCCTACGCCACCTCGACGGAGAACCTGCGGGAGGGCAGCAAGCGGCTCCTCGAGTTCGTGGCGGCCCACGCGCCGCGCGCGGCCGCGGCGAGTTAGGTTTCCGCGGAAACAGAGAAGACGGAGGGAACGGACACACCGTTCTCGCTATACTCGGATCGTGCCCAAGGTCGTCGCCGTCATCGGCGCGTCGAGCAACCGCCAAAAATTCGGCAACCGTGCCGTTCGCGCGTACCAGCAGCAGGGGTACACGGTCGTTCCGATCAACCCGCATGAAGCGACCGTCGAAGGAATCAAAGCCTACGCCTCGGTGCTCGACGTGCCGGGCGCGATCGACATGGCATCGTTCTACGTGCCGCCCGACGTCGGGGAGCGCGTGATCGACGAGGTCGCCCGCAAGGGCATCGCGGAAGTGTGGTTCAACCCCGGCGCCGAGAGCGACGCACTGATTGCCCGCGCGCGCACGCTCAACATTCAGCCGATCGTGGCGTGCAGCATCGTCGCGATCGGGCAGAATCCGTATCAGCTGTAACGTAGCGCGCCAATTTCGCAATATTGTTTCAGCGCACTGGCGCGGTCGCTCGTGCAGACGCCGCGTCCGAGATGGCCCACACGCCGCGGCCGTAGGTTGCCGCCAGCAGGGTGCGCGTTGCGGCGTTGTACGCGATGCGCGTGACAACTACGGGCGGCAGCCCGCTGTTGTAGGCATCCCACCTGCCGCCTCCATCGTCGACGCTCCGGAAGACGCCGACATCGGTGCCGATGTACATCACTCGCGGGCTCGCGTCAGGATCGATCAGGAGCGCGCTGGCGTTGATGTCTGCCAGGTTCCCTGAAAGATCGCGCCACGTGTCGCCGCCATCCGATGTCCGGAACACCCGCCCGCGGCCCGCGCCGGTCGCGTCAAAGCCCCCGTACACGACGTAAGCGATTCGCGCATCGTCGCGGTCGACGACGATCTCGTTGACAGTGCGCACCGGGAGCGGCCCCGCCTTTGCCCCGGCGACGCTTCTCCAAGTCGTGCCGCGGTCGGTGCTGACTCGCACGTCGCCGTTTCGCGTGCCCGCATACACGACCTTCGACGAAGAGGGGGCGACGGCGACAGCGGTGAAGTATGTCGCGTTCGTGCATTGCTCTGCCGACGCCGAATCCTGCCAGCACCGCTGGCTGGTCCGTACCGAGTCGGTCACCGCCGTCCAGTTGCCGCCCCGATCGTCGGTTCGATAGAGGCGCTCTGCCGTGAGATACAGCGTCGTCGGCGTCGAAGGATCCATCGTGAAGCGCGGGATGAATGGCGCGACATCCGTGGACGCGATGCCGGTCACTCTGCGTTGGCACGCGCCGTTGTTGCACATGTAGAACGTGTAGTTGCCCTCCGAATCCCACTGCGTTTCCGCAAAGACGATCGCGCCGCCTGGATCGAAGGCGACCTCGCCACCGTCACCGCCGAGGACTCTGGTCCACGTCGTGCCCTGACGCTCGACCGTTCCGTTGTCCTGCGTCCCGATCAGCATGCGCGAAGGATCCGTCGGGTGCGCGGCGACGGAATAACACTCGGTGATCGACAACGTATTGTTCAGGCTCGTCCAGGCCCCGGACGGGGTTCCAGCTCGAAAGATCCCTCCGTCGTTGCCGAGCACCAGACGATTGTTGGCGTCGAAGGCGATGACGGTCTGGTCGGCGTGGAGCGAACCCATGTCGGACCACGACTGACCCCAATTCGTGGTTCGACTCAGGTTCAGATTGCCAAGGTAGACCGTGTCGACTGCGGGGTTGACGGCCAGCAGCGTCGGCCATGCGAACGACGGCGGCGTCGGCGTCGTCAATTCGGTCCACGTGTCGCCCATGTCGGTGCTGCGCATCAAGCGGACTTTCTTCGCAGTGTCGTCGCCAAAGGCGACCAACAGATTGCCCGCGCCGGGGGAAGCTACGATCTGACTCAACGGCACCGTGTCGTTGCTCGAGGCGATGCGTCGCTTCGTCCAGTGATCGCCGCCGTCGAGCGAGCGATAAAGAGAAATCGCAGGGTCGGGGTTCGAACAGGGACTCGGACAGTTGTACGGCACCGACACGACGAACAACGAATCCGGATGCGTCGGATCCATCGTGACGTCTTCGAGGAATTCCGGGCCGACATTCGTGATCACACCGGCATCCGGCATCGTCAACACGATGCGAAGCGTCTTGCCGCCGTCGTCGGAGCGGTAGAGCCAGCCGCCGCGCTGGAGATACAGCGTGCTGGTAGCCGGCGATCCTGCGCGCCGGGGATCGATCAGAATCTTGTACAGCACGGTGACCGCGCGCCCCTGCGCGTCGGCGAGCGGAACCGTCTGCCAGCTGCGACCGGCGTCGGTCGTCCGCAACAATCGACTGTTGAATGCGCCCGGCGCAGTGGCGGCGTAGACGATGTCGGGATTGACCGGATCGATCGCAAGCGATCGAATCGCTGGGTAGACCAGATCGGGCGTCGCGATCGACCATGCCAGGCCGCCGTCCGTACTCTTCCAGACGCCGCCGCGGTTCGCGCCCAGGTAGAGCGTATTGGGATCGCTTGGATGGACAGCAATGGTCGTGACGCGGCCTGCCCACGCGCTGCGCGTGCCCGGATCGTTGATGGGCTGCGGGCCGACCGAGGCCCATGTATCGCCGGGGAGCGCGAGCGCCGGACGCGCGGCGGACATCGCTCTCACCACCGCCTCGGCGCGCTCGAGGACGCGCGCGGGAATCTCGCGCGCCGGGAAGGCGCGCTGCGAGATGAACCAGTCTTCGCTGGCTTGGGCGTCTTCTCGCGCGACGTGTAACGGCCGCGAAACGCCGATGGCCGCGAGGGCGAGGGTGATCGCGCAGGCCAGGCGGGGCGTCAGGTTCCTCACGTCTTCAGTGTCTCATTCCCACGCGAACTGGACGTTGATCTGCAGAAAGAATATACTCAGGCCGAGAATCACACCTCGGAAGTCCTGCGGGCGGTCAGCTCGCCATCAATAATCTCCGCTTCCCTATGCTCAAGAGTCGCCATGCCAAGTCATCATAAGCGCCACACGCCGGTGCGAACTGCCAACGGTCCAATCGCATCCGACGCCATCGCCCCTGCCGACACCGCCAATCCCGAAACCGCCACCCCTTCACAGTCACCGCAGCCGCAGGAAGCGGCACCACCTCCGCAGCCGGCACAACAACAGCAACAGCGGCGCGCGGGACAGGGACTGAACATCACCGATCTGAAGGACATGAGCATTCAAAAGCTCACGCAGATCGCGAAGGACCTCACGGTAGCGGGCGCGACAGGGATGCGAAAGCAGGATCTGATCTTCCAGATCCTGAAGGCGCAAACCGAGCAGAGCGGCTTCATTTTCTCCGAGGGCGTGCTCGAGGTGCTGCCCGACGGATTCGGCTTTCTCCGCGCGCCCGATTACAACTATCTGCCCGGACCGGACGACATCTATGTGTCGCCATCGCAGATCCGGAAATTCGATTTGCAGACGGGCGACACCGTATCGGGTCAGATCCGCCCCCCGAAAGAAGGCGAGCGCTACTTTGCGCTCATCAAGGTCGAGGCGGTCAACTTCGAGGCGCCCGATCAGTCGCGCGACAAGCTCTTCTTCGAGAACCTCACGCCGCTCTATCCGCAGGAGCGAATCACGCTCGAGACGCCCGAGAGCATTTCGTCGCGCATCATGGATCTCTGGACGCCGATCGGGAAAGGTCAGCGCGGACTGATCGTCGCGCCGCCGCGCACCGGCAAGACGATGCTGCTGCAGAGCATCGCGCAATCCGTCGCGAAGAACCATCCCGAGGTCTACCTGATGGTTCTCCTCATCGACGAGCGGCCGGAAGAAGTGACCGACATGCAGCGCTCCGTTGACGGCGAAGTGATCTCATCCACGTTCGATGAACCGGCGCAGCGCCACGTGCAGGTGGCCGAGATGGTGATCGAGAAGGCGAAGCGGCTCGTCGAGCACAAGAAGGACGTTCTGATTCTGCTCGATTCGATTACGCGACTCGCACGCGCGTACAACACGGTCATCCCGGCGTCCGGCAAGATTCTCTCCGGCGGTCTCGACTCGAACGCGCTGCAGAAGCCGAAACGGTTCTTCGGTGCTGCACGCAACATCGAGGAAGGCGGCTCGCTGACGATCATGGCGACCGCGCTCGTCGACACGGGCTCGCGCATGGACGACATCATCTTCGAGGAGTTCAAGGGCACCGGCAACATGGAGATTCATCTCGACAGGAAGCTCACCGACAAGCGTGTCTTCCCGTCAATCGACGTGGCCAAGAGCGGCACGCGCAAAGAGGAGCTGCTCATCCCGAAGGACGATCTCAATCGCATCTGGGTCCTGCGCAAGGTGCTCAATCCGCTGTCGCCGGTCGAGGCGATGGAATTGCTCATCGACAAGATGTCGAAGACGAAGACGAACGCCGACTTCCTCGCCTCGATGCAGCGATCCAGCTAGAAGCAAGGACGAAGGACAACAGAGCACACGGAGGGTGGGCGCGAAATGGCGAATATCAAGGTGCGGCAGAACGGACCTTATCTGGTCGAAGGCGACGATGTGACGGTGGTCGACTGGAACGGAAACGCGTATCCGATCGCCAAGCGGCCGTTCGCGTTGTGCCGCTGCGGCGGATCGACGAACAAGCCGTTCTGCGACGGCACGCACTCGAAGATTGGATTCGCGGCGGCGGAGGCGGCCGTACCGGGGAGCGTGGATAAGCCGGCCAGCTAGGCCGAGTGGGTCACGTGACGCACTCGACCTGCCTGACCCACCCGACTTACCTGACCACGGGGTTCCCGGCAACATAGACTGCGTTGATCTTTCGCACGTTGCTGATCTCCGCCAGCGGATCGGCGTCGAGCACGACGAAGTCGGCCCATTTGTTCGCCTCGAGCGTGCCGACGTCGTTCAGCTTCTGACACCGCGCCGCGTCGCGCGTCGCTGACGCGAGCACCTGCTTGGGCGACAGTCCGGCTTTTGCCATCATCTCGAGCTCCATCAGCTCGAAGTAACCCTGAAACCGCGCCGGCGGCCCGGTGTCTGTGCCCATCGCAATCTTGATCCCGGAGTCCGACAGCTTCTTCACGTTCCGGTTCGCCACTTCGAGCGCGGCTTTGTAGCGTTGTGCCGACCGGCTGTTCTTCATCTGCGCCTGTCGCGCCGGTTCCTTCAGCGCTTCCACGGCTTTCGCGTCCGCGTGCTTCAGGAACAGCGGATCCGAGAACCAGGCGGGCGTCGACTCGTAGACGAACGTGGACACCTCACGCATGAGCGTGGGGCAGTAGCAGACATCGCGGCGCTTTAGCATCCCGATGAGCGCATCGTCCACGTCGACGTCGCGAACGCTGTGGGCGATGAAGTCCGCGCCCGCGTCGAGGACGCCCTTCGCATCCTCGAGATAGAACAGATGCACGGCGACGCGCATGCTCTTCTTGTGCGCTTCCTCGATCACCGCCTTGTAGATCTCCGGCGGCATCTTGGTGGTGGCACCGAGGTTGTCGTCGACGCGGATTTTCACGATGTCTGCCTTCATCGCGGCGACTTCGTCCACGAGCTTGCGCGCCTCGTCCGGGGATTTCGGCGCCAGCACCGGACCGGCCACGAACAGCCGCGCGCGATCGAGCGTCGGAGTGTTCTGGGCGTCACGCGCCTTGAAGCTCGCGTCCTGATCGTCGCCGAGCGAGAAGACCGTCGTAACGCCGTACGCCGCGTACGTACGCAGATCGCGCTGGACGTTCTCGGCCGAGTAATGCCCTTGTTCCATTCCCACGGTGTTCCCGACATGTCCGTGGGCGTTCACGAGCCCTGGAATGACATGCCGGCCGGCGAGCGCGACACGTTCCGCGCCCGCAGGCACGGTCACACGTGCCGCGGGGCCGACCGACACGATGCGCCCGTCGCGGACGAGGATCGTGGCGTTGTCGATCGGCGCGCGGTCGGTGCCGTCGATGACGCGTGCGCCGGTGAATGCTTTCACGCCGCCGGGCGATTGCGCCGGCAGCGCGACGAGCGATGCGTAAACGACGAGAGCCGTAGTGGTGAGGCGGGGAAGCAGAGTCATGCGCAACAATATAGTGCAATGCGGCGCCTGCCGACGGTCCCTGTGATGCTTGCCGGTTTTGCCGCCTTCGTCGACCTGTATGCCACCCAGCCGCTGCTTCCGCTGCTCGCGCGAACGTTCAAGGCATCGAGCTTCGAGGTCAGCCTGACGATCACCGCTCCCACGGTCGCCGTCGCCCTCGCCGCCCCGGGCATCGGCCGGCTCGCCGACACGCTCGGTCTTCGGCGGGTCATCGTCGGATCGGCCTTTGCCATTGCCGTCGCGACCGCGCTGGCGGCGACCTCCACGTCTCTCTATCAGCTCATCTTCTGGCGCTTTGCCCAGGGACTCGTTACACCGGGCGTCTTTGCGGGAACGGTCGCGTACATCCACGAGGTGTGGCCGGCATCGCACGGCGGCCGAGGGACTGCTGCCTACATGACTGGTACGATCGCGGGCGGCTTCACCGGGCGGGCCGTGGCCGGGCTCGTGGCCGCGGACGTGAGCTGGGCCGCATCGTTCGTCGCGCTTGCCGCGATCAACTTCGGGGTGGCGGTGGCGTTGTGGCGCTACCTGCCGCTGGAACGCACCTCCACGAAGACACGAAGACACGAAGGATCCTCTTCCAAGAATGTTCTTCGTGATTTCGTGTTTTCGTGGCAGGCAGCCGCTCTTCTACGCAACCGCCAGTTGCTGGCGACGTTTGCGATTGGATTCTGCGTGCTGTTCACGCAAGTGGCGATGTTCACGTACGTCACATTTCATCTCGCGGCCCCGCCTTTTAGCCTGAGCACCGTGGCTCTCGGGTGGTTGTTCGTCGTATACCTGGTCGGCATGGCGGTCACGCCGTTCGGCGGGCAGTGGATCGATCGCTACGGTCATCGAACCGGGCTCGCGCTGGCGATGGCCATCGGCGCCGCAGGAGCGATACTCACGCTCGCCGCCTGGCTGCCCGCGATCATTGTGGGGCTCGCGTTGTGCTCCACGGGCGTATTCATCGCGCAGGCGGCGACGAGCAGCTATATCGGCGCAGTGACGACGAGAGATCGCGCGCTGGCCGTGGGGATGTACTCGACCTTTTACTATGCAGGCGGCAGCGTGGGCGGGGCGGCGCCGTCAGCCTTGTGGAGCCGCGGCGGCTGGCCAGCATGCGTGGCGCTCATCGTCTTCGTCCAATGCGTAGGCGTCGCGATCGCGCTGACTCAATGGTCGGTCGCGAAGAGTCCGCTTGACGCGGCGTTGCCGGAAAGCGGCGTCTAGCTTCCGTTGGTCGTTGGTCATTTGTCGCTTGTCGTTCGTGGTTGGAAACGACTGCCGACGAATGACGAACGACCAACGACCAACGACGAAGACGCATGACTAACCACCAACGACTAACGACCAAAACGATGATGTGGCAGTCTCGGTCCGAGAAGTCCGCTTGACGCGGCGTTCCCCGAAAGCGGAGTCTAGGCTCAGTGTTGATGCGTGCTGCGATGTGGATGAGGTGGGTTGCGTGCGCAGCCGTCATGTCGGTGGCGTGCGGATCGAAAGGACCGAGCGCTCCTTCTCCGACGAGCGTCACGCTCAGAGGCACGGTGAACGATCCCGTCGGAGATCGCCTGTCGGCTCTCGGTGTGTCGATTCCGCCGGATCTCGCGTCCGCTACGATCGATGTCAGCGGCGGCAACGCGACCATCCTGATCACGTTCGCGCCAGGAACGCTCGAGCGGACATTCACGCTGTTCTCGGTGCTGCTGGATACCGACGAGAATCCTGCCACGGGCAACGCCGGGATTGGAGCCGACGCGACCACCTTCGGCTGGGATTATTCGATCTCGGGCGTGAACCCGCAGGGATCGACGACGGCGCAGATCGTGAGGGCGCTCGGACCCGGTCAGCCTGGACAGGTCGCGGGCGTGGGCACGGCGACCGTCACGTTTCCTGCCGCCGACCAGGCGCGCGTCACAGTGCCGCTCAGTCTCCTCGGCAACGATGACGGGCGAATGAGCTTCAAAGTGATCTGTCAGCAGTGGATCGCGCCGCCGAATGCCACCGGAGTACTGGATTGGATGCCGGATATCGGTTTACCGCCGGCGCTCATTCGTTGAGAGATTCTAGTCGTTGGAAGCACGACGAGCTTCACACGACGAACCACGAACGACGAACGGCTACGCAGGCGTCGTGACGCGCGATTCGAGCAGCCGCCGAAGTTCTTCGCCTTCCATCACCTCGACTTCCAGCAGCCGGCGGGTGACCGTCTCGAGCACGTCTCTGTTCTCCGACAGGATGCGTCGCGCCGTATTGTGACCCTCTGCGAGAATGCGTTTGACTTCAGCGTCGATCAGCTGCGCCGTCTCCTCGGAATAGATGCCGCGCTCCTGTGGCATCGGGATGTCGAGGAACTTCGCGCGCTTGTTGGTCTCGAAGTTGACGGCGCCGAGGCGCTCGCTCATGCCGTACTCGGTGACCATCGCGCGCGCCATGTCGGTGGCGCGCTCGAGATCGTTGTGCGCCCCCGTGGTGATCTCGCCGATGGCGACTTCCTCGGCCGCCCGGCCGCCGAACAGCACCGCGAGCCGGTTGACCAGCTCCGTGCGGGTCATCGTGTAGCGATCCTCCGTCGGCAGCTGCATCGTGTAACCAAGGGCGCCGAAGCCGCGCTGGACGATCGAGATCTTGTGGACGGGATCGAGTCCCGGCAGCTTGCTGGCGACGATCGCGTGCCCCGATTCGTGATACGCGACCATCTCGCGCTCTTTCGCGTTCATCACGCGCTTTTTCTCGAGCCCGGCCACGAGGCGGTCGATCGCTTCCTCGAAGTCCCTCGTATCGACCTCGGCCTTGTTCTTGCGCGCGGCCAGGAGAGCTGCCTCGTTCACGAGGTTCGCGAGATCGGCGCCGGCAAATCCGGCCGTCTGTGCCGCCACAACTTCGAGCCTCACGTCGGGCGCGACTTTCACCGCCTTCATGTGGATGCGCAGGATCGCTTCGCGTCCCTTGATGTCAGGCTTGTCGACGAGCACTTGGCGATCGAAGCGACCGGGCCGGAGCAGCGCGGGATCGAGCACCTCGGGCCGATTCGTCGCGCCCATGATGATGACGC
>Ga0114129_10003017_pt1 | contig 23605 bp, 24 predicted proteins | sample RhiMetdeltSRZDD1_FD_80071 | JGI IMG/M metagenome (GOLD analysis project Ga0114129, IMG submission 80071) | Populus rhizosphere microbial communities from Tennessee, USA - Rhizosphere MetaG P. deltoides SRZDD1 (version 2) (version 2) | ecosystem: Host-associated > Plants > Roots > Rhizosphere >...
ATCCGTTTTCAAGACCGGCACGTTCGGCCGCTCCGTCACCCCTCCAAACCAAGCTCACTCGACCCAGAGGCAATCAAATTGTTCTTGCCGACGGGAAGAAACCCTACTTCACTCTAAACAGGCTTGTCCCGACCGAGAGCATACTACCTTTGGTCGATGCGGACACCCTTTGTTCGCAATATTCTACTCTTTCTTGATCCGTTCGATGCCACCCATATACTGCCGGAGTGCGTCAGGCACGACGACCGATCCATCCGGCTGTTGATAGTTCTCGAGGATGGCAACCAGAGTTCGCCCGATGGCGAGCCCGGATCCGTTCAACGTGTGGACAAACTCTGTCTTCGAATCTCTTTTCCCGGTCGACTTGTAGCGGATTCCGGAGCGCCGGGCTTGAAACGCTTCAAAATTACTACAGGAGGAGATCTCGCGATATTGGTTCTGCGATGGAAGCCAGACTTCAAGATCATATGTCTTCGCTGCTGCGAATCCCATGTCGCCCGTACAGAGTACCATCACCCGATAATGGAGTCCCAATCGCTGAAGGACGGTCTCTGCATGTCCGGTAAGTCGTTCGAGCTCCTCGTAAGATTCTTCCGCTCTGGTGAACGACACCAGCTCAACCTTGTTGAATTGATGCAGGCGGATGAGGCCTCTCGTATCCTTCCCGTAGGAACCAGCCTCGCGGCGAAAACAGGGGGTATTAGCGGCATAGCGAATCGGTAAGGTCGACTCGCCCAGAATTTCCTCCCGGTGGAGATTCGTGACCGGCACCTCTGCCGTTGGAATGAGAAAATAGTCTTCGTCGCGCAGGCGGAACAAGTCATCTTCGAATTTCGGCAACTGACCTGTACCGGTCATCGCTGAGCGGTTAACCATAAATGGCGGTAAGACCTCACAATAACCATGTTCAGATGTATGGAGATCGAGCATGAAGTTGATCAGGGCTCGTTCAAGTTTGGCTCCGGCTCCGATCAGTACGGCGAAACGCGCACCAGTGATTTTTGCCGCGCGATCGAAATCCAAAATGCCGAGACCTTCTCCGATGTCCCAGTGGGTTTTCGCGGGCCCGGTCAGTCTTGGGGGCTGACCCCACCGGCGCACCTCGACGTTCTGTTCCGAGGTCTTTCCAAGAGGGACTGTGGCATGGGGCAGATTGGGTATACGCAAAGCTAAGTCGTTCAGACCCTCCTCGATGGTCCGGAGCACCGATTCACCTTCCGCGATACGTTCGCCTACCGCCTTCATTGCGGCAACAGCTGCGTCTGCCGGCTGTTTCTCCCGTTTCAATTTGGCCACTTCATCGGACCCCTTCTTGAGATCTGCCCGCAGCTGCTCGACACGTCCTGTTAAGGTTCGCCGCTCTTCAATGAGCTTGCGGAGAGCTTCCCATTGGATGTCGTGGCCTCGAGGACCGAGCTGCTCACGGATGTGATCTAAATTTTCGCGGAGATGGCGTAAGTCATACATAACATAGCGTTCCCACTGGGCGCTGAAATCTAACATCGAGGTAGGGAGGAGTCAATGAACGTCACGTGATTGAGCGGGTTGACAGCGTCGGTGTGAGCGAGTGACGATGCAGCTATGCGGCGCCCTGTCTCGAATCCACCCAATCCATTTGAGTCACGTCATCGAGATCTGCTCGAACCGGCTTCGACTGCCAAACTCGAATTGTATGAGGATACCAGCAGGGAGATCCTTAGCCGGAACGATAGCCCGGACCTCTCGTTCCGTTGGAGTGTGAATCCCTATCGTGGCTGTTTTCATGCCTGTGCCTATTGTTACGCCAGGCCGACGCACGAGTATTGGGGATTTGGTGCAGGGACGGATTTTGAATCCAAGATCGTCGTCAAGCGCGATGCTGCTGGCTTGTTGCGCCACGCGTTTGAGAAACCCTCCTGGAAAGGCGAATTGATTGTCTTCTCCGGCAATACCGATTGCTATCAGCCGATTGAGGCGTCATTGGAATTGACGCGGTCTTGCTTGGAGGTCTGTGCCGAATACCGGAATCCGGTCGCGGTGATTACGAAGGGGATCTTGGTGCTTCGAGATCTGGATCTGTTGAAGCGGTTACAGCAAGAGGCCTCTGTCCGGGTGTATTTCAGCATTCCCTTTGCCGACGATGAAGTGGCCCGTCAGGTGGAGCCGCATGCGCCCACGAGCCGTAAGCGATTTGAAGCCATGGCCCAATTGTCTGAAGCGGGCATACCGACCGGCATTTCTATTTCTCCCATCATCCCCGGTCTGAACGATGAAGATATTCCTGAACTGCTGGAACGGGCAAAGCAGGCAGGCGCCTGTGAGGCCATGGCAACATTGTTAAGACTATCGGGTCCGGTCGAAACGGTATTTCTGGAGCGCATCGGGCAGGCCTTTCCGGAGCGGCTTGCAAAGATCACGCATCGAATCCAGGAGGTTCGTGGCGGCGCTATGACGGACAGCACCTTCTTTTCGCGCCATCACGGAAAGGGACCTTATTGGACGATGATCGAGCAGCTGTATGATGTCGCGAGACGAAAAGCCGGGTTTGCAATACTTGAGGATGAGGTCGTACCACAGACATTCCGTCGTCCGGGACGCGAGCAAACGCTATTGTTTTGAGGGCAGGAGGAGAGGGAACGATGAAGCATAATCCCGGATTCTTGAAGTTGGTCGAAGCCGCGAAAACTCGGGTCAAGGAATGCACGATCTCGGAAGCAAAAGCCAAGCTGGATCGGGGTGAGGTGGTGCACTTTCTCGATGTTCGCGAAGACCACGAGTTTGCAAAAGACCATGCCAAAGGAGCACGGCATCTCGCCAAAGGCATCATTGAACGGGATATCGAAACACTCGTCCCGGACAAACAGGCCCCGATCATTTTGTACTGCGGAGGCGGATACCGATCGGCGCTCGCCGCCGATGCGCTCGGACAGATGGGCTATGCGCGTGTCATCTCGATGGATGGAGGAATCAAAGCGTGGAGGGATGCGGGCTATCCGATGGAACAGTGACGAGACCTCACCAGAATGAGGTCCCGTCCGTGCGAAACGTGGCTACCTGCTGTTGACTCGGTCGAACTCCTTGATCACCTGGTCGGTCAGATCGATAGCGTCCTTACTGTAAATCACAATCTTCACGGTCTGTTCACTACCCTTATCGACGACGATTGAAAATCCAGATTTTTCAGCGACCGTCTGCGTCGCCGAGGCGATCCGCTTCATGTAGTCGTCGACCAGTTCTTTCTGCTTACCCTGCAGTTCCTGATTAAACTCCTGCGCCCGCTTTTGATACTCTTGAATCTTGGTGCGGAATTGCGCTTCCTTGTCTTTCTTCTCCGCCTCGCTGAGTTTGGAGGCTGATTCTTTCAGGGTCTTCTCCGTGTTGCGCAACTCTTCCTCGTCCCTCGACAGTAATTTCTGTCTGGTCGACACGTATTCTTTGAGTCCGTCTAAGGCCTTCTTTCCAGCTTTGGATTTCTCCAGCACGGCCTGGGGATCGATGACGCCCATTTTGAATGCCTCTGCCGCTGCAGCACCGGATGCAAGGCCACCAAGCAGAAAATATACGGTCACGATCGAAACGAGGATCTGACCCCAGGGGGTCTTCGCGATAGACATAATGTCCGCTCCTTAGTGGATGAAAAGCGCTCGGGTCTGGAATGGGAAAGAATAACGGCCGAGGACGGCACTGTCAAGGGAGCCGGAGGTTGGCGAACCTCCACGGTCAAGGCCCGTTACACGAAGTAGCGGCTGGTGTCGAACTTCTGTTCTGCGTTGTCAATGAGGCGGATGATGTTGTACCGATACTCACCGGTTTCGTCCTTCTCGCGGAGATCGATCTCGCGACCATTCTCGATCGCCGTGCCTTGAGTATCGCTGATGACTTTGACGTAGGGATGTTCGCTGTCGGCCGGGTCGGCGGCGGGCTTTAGTACGACGGCAAACTCATTCGTATCGAGGAGGACAAGGCTGCCGATCGGAATGATGCCGACGCAGGTCATAAACAGTTTCAGCAGGGTCGGATCGAAGGACTTGCCCGCCTTTCCAAACATGAAGCCCAGCACCTTCGAAGCAGACATCGGCTCGCGCCGGTAGACGCGCGAAGATGTCATCGCGTCATAGCAATCCGCGATCATGAGAATGCGGCCGGTCATTGAAAGCTTCCATACCATATTGAGTTTCGGATAGCCGGAGAAGTCCAAATTCATATGGTGCTCAAAGGAGGCGGATGCCATGCGGCCGGGCAGGTTGGTGATTCCTCGCATTTTCGCCAGGCTCAGTGCGCCCTCTGTCGGGTGATTGCGCATGAGCTGCCATTCGTCCTCGGTAAACTCGCCGGGCTTGTTCAAGACTTCCATCGGAATAGTGGCTTTGCCGAGGTCATGAAAAAGAGCGGCGAGACCGAGGTCGGCCAGCTCAACCTTCGGATAGCCTGCGCGGTTACCGAGCGCCATCGACAGAAGCGCCACATTGACGGAATGATTGTGCGTATATTGATCGTGGCAACGCAACGTGGTGAGACCCAAGAGGGAGGCTTCGTCGTTCATCATCAGATCGACGATACTCTGAATGGCGCGCTTGGCCTGTTTGAAGCCGATCGTGCCGCCTTCACGGGAGTCTTGTACGAGCTTCCCGACGGCTGATGCCGCATTGACATAACGCGTTTTGGCCGTCGCTTTCCCTCGAAGCACACGTCTGCCCTCAAATTCGATGCCTTTGACGGCGCTCTGGTCTAGTGCGCTGCGAAGGGTCGAGATTGAACTAGTCGCCGGATCGAAGCTCGCGAGTTGGAACATGAGTTCCCGAAAGTCCCGCGATTCGACTTCCTTGGAGAATGAAATCCCGCCGATGCACCAGTTATTCAGGGTGTCGATGACCGTCGAAAACACAGGCATCTGCGCCGCCGTGACTTTCAAGTGTCGTTGGCCCAAGAAGAGGAAGTCATTCTGCAGGCGGACGGAAATCGGTTCGTCGTGCGCCAATGCCTTGATGACCGTCAGTGCCGTGTCTACCGGATTGTCCAAGGCTGAATTGGTGCGGCCGTGGAGGCGGGACATTTTGATCAGGATGCTGATCTGAGTCACCAACTGTGTTCCCAGCATCAAGATCTGCTGATCGTAGATGTCACCGGCTTCCGACCCTTTCGCGACCTTATTGGTCAGCGACTTCTCATGGGTCAGGATCGGTTGTGCCGACGCCGCAGCGTTCGATGCTGCGGAGTCCGACGTGCGCAAGGGATCAGCCATGTAGCTCTTCCTCGTTTTGAAGCGCTATGCCGTTCGTGGATGCTTACTCACGCCGGCCATCGCCGCGGCGCAGGCTTGCTTCACCGCAGTCGTGCCTTTCTTGGTGCCCGTATCCAGCGCCGACAGGGCTGCAGCAGTTCCAAGCTTTCCCAATGCATCGACCGCCATCAGAGCCAAATCTTCCCGCTTTTTCCGGTTCGTCCATCCCCATTCAGTCAGCAGCGTCGTCCAATAGGGAACGGCTTCATCTCCAGCCGTCGCCCGCATCGCATGGAAAATATTTCGCTTCTCAGCCGGCTCTCGGTCGCTGAATGTCTCGGCATTGACGATGGGGTCCCAGATCGAAAACGAAGCGGTGTAGTTTCCCGTGAGTAAGGGCTTGAGCGCGGCCAGGCGTACCCCTTCGTCCGGATCATTCAGCATGGGGACAAGCTTTGCTGCGCTTCCACTCGGCCTTAAAATGGCAACGGTTCTGATCACTTCCCGTCTGATCAACGGATCGGGATAGCGCAATATTCTTTCCACACTGTCGGCGAGCTTCGGGTTGTTCCAGCGTGTGATGATGCCGAGCAGATTACGGACAAACGTGGGCCGGCGATCGGACAAATGCTTCGTGACAAGCTCCGGCGTTTCTTTGGCGAGGTCGACCAAGGCGTTGGCAATCAGTGCTTGATGGCCCTGGTGCTCGAGATCACCGAGCAAGGTACATATTGCCGGTACGGCAGAGGGTTTCATCATGAGCAGCACGTTGCCAAACCCTTCCGTGCGGGGCTTGTCAGCGGTATTCAGATACTGCTGGATGAGAGTCACCAACTCAGGGCTGCCGAGCTGGTCGAACATGTTCTGAAGTTTCTTCTTGTGTTCATCGGTCAGATCGGGCCGTATCGCCTCGGCCTCGGTGAGCAGTCCCAACACATGCTCGATGACGAACCAGTGGCCGCCCTGGAAGAGGGATTTTAGGAGCCCCTCAAAAATGTCAAAGAGCTTACTCAATAAGTCTGGCGATCGTTCGGAGGAGAGCACAGCCGTCAAAATATCGAGAACGTAGAGGATGTTGTCCCGGCTCGATTCAGCCGCAATGTCTCGGGCTAACGCGGCCATTTCCTGTTCGGTGACCTCGTAGCCCGTAACGCTGGACGAAATTTTCTGCTTCCGTTGTTCGTCCTTCGCGTCCTTGCCCTCTTTGGCCAGGATCTCTCTCATTGAACTGTCCAGCGGGGCTTTCCCTTGCGGAGCCAACACGTCGTCCAGTTCGGAGATTTTCATGACCTCATCAGCCGTGACAATTGTCAGCGTCGGAAGATTTCTGGACCACAGGCGGGTGACGATGTCATCGTCCTCCGTACCCGCCTCTCCGACGGTGTCCCAGAGGGCATCGAAGAAGAACAGCACATCCTCCTGTTCGATTCCTTGATGGAAGGTGATTTCCCGGATGCCATCGCTGTAGAGTTTGAAGGCGAAGTTCTCATTCGCGTCGCCGGATTTTGAGTTGTAAACGGATGTTTCCTTGAAGTACAGGCCTTCCCGCTGGACGACGAAGGTCAAAATGTTGTACTGCTCCAGGTGGGTGGTCAATTCCGTATTGAACTGCTCGAAGAATTTCTGCGCGATGCTGTTCTGATGCCCAAAGGTACGGACGTTTTTCGACGCCCGGTCGAGGGACTTGAGCAACTGCGTGACCGAGGTCAGTTCGGGGTCAGCAGTTTGTTTGGCGGCTAGGGCAGCCGCCATCATGTCTTGAGCAGCTTTGAGTTCGGACATTACGTCAGTCGTACCGGTAACCTGGCGTTAGGTCAAGGATTTCAGCAATTTCGGAATCCACTCTAAGTGAGAAAAATCGAGGCATTTTTCGGGGCGATCGGCAAACAAGGGCCGTGCAGTCGTTCGAGAGACACCATTCACCGAACTATTGAAATTACCAGGGGCAACTGCTTACCGGGATCGTCGAATGTAAGAGGGATGTGCTGCTCATGATTATTTGTTTTGGTGACAGCTTGACGGCGGGATTCCAGTCGCCGACCCCGATCAATCCGACAGGGCAGAACACACCCTATGGTCAGTTCTTGCAGGAACGGCTGGGGTCGTCAGTCGAAATCAAAGTCAATGGAATATGCGGTGAACTGACCGGCGAGATGGCGATGAGATTCCGGCGGGATGTCCTGCAGCATCAACCCAGCCACGTCGTGATCCTGGGAGGCACCAACGATCTCGGATGGAATGCGGAACCGGCCGATATCATGAAAAATCTCGTCAAGATGTATGAGTTGGCCCGTGCGTCGCACATTACGCCGATTCCCGTCACAGTGCCCTCTATCCGCTTGGATGTGGCGAACGGAGGACCGGATGCTGAGACCTTTGTCGGTCAGCATCTGAGACGACGTGCGGAGCTCAATGGCTTGATCCGGGACTATGCATCGTCGAAAGGCATTGAATGGATCGATCTCTTTACCGAAACGGCAGAACCGGACACGTTTCTATTGGCCGCACAATATTCAAACGATGGCCTGCACTTAACGACGGCAGGCTATCGGTTGTTAGCAACATTGCTCTACGAGCAGGTGTTGGTGAAAGTGTTTCCTGCAGCCCGAGGCTGACGGCATGATTCGCGACATCACCGATCGGGATTTTGACGAAGTGGTGGAGCAATCACCCGTCCCGGTCCTCGTCGAGTTCTGGAAGCCTGGCTGCCGGCATTGTCAGGCCTTGATGCACCAATTGAAGCAACTCGAGCAGGTCGTCGGCGGAAAGGTCCTTATCGTCAAGATGAACGTGGAAGAGAACTTTCAGATTCCCGGCGAGCTGGACATTCATTCGCTCCCGGCGTTGGCCTTATATCAGAAGGGACAATTCGAGCGGTTTATCGGTGGACTCGGCACGAAGGAGGAAATTCTCAAGCAGTTGCCTGTTGCCTGAACTTCTTTACAAAGGCCTCCACGTTCGACCGTCTTGCTGGATCAGCCGATCAGCCTCGATGGGACCCCACGTGCCGGCTGCATATTCGGGCAGCCATCGTGCCCCTTGCTGTTGCCAACCCTCCAGTATTTTCGTGATCCAGGCCCATGACGCCTCGACGGCATCACGCCGCATGAAGCGTGACGCGTCGCCGGCCATGACATCCAGCAACAGCCGCTCGTAGGCCTCTGGTGAAGGCCGCCCGAACACTTCGCCGTATCGGAACTCCATTTCCACGGGATGGGTCTGTTCCCTGGTTCCCGGCACCCGTGAGACGATACGCAGCGAGAGTCCTTCTTCCGGTTGGATGCGAAGTGCCAACACATTCGGCGGCTGCGGCTGTTTCTGGTTGGCGTTGAAGAGAATTTGAGGAATGTCTTTGAACTGGACCGCGACCTCGCTTGCCCGATGCGGCATGACTTTGCCGGTACGCAAATAAAACGGCACGCCGGACCAGCGCCAGTTTTCGACAAAACATTTGACGGCCACATAGGTCTCCGTCGTCGAATCCGGCTTGACGCCGTTTTCCCGGCGATAGCCCGGCACCGGTTTGTCACGCACCATACCCGCTGCGTACTGAGCACGGACAGTATAGGTGTCGACGTCCTTGCCCGTGATCGGCCGCAGGCAACGCAGCACTTCCATCTTGGCATTTCGCACCACGTCGGGATCGAGCGAGTAGGGCGGTTCCATCGCAACGAGGCAGAGCAGTTGAAGCATATGATTCTGGACCATGTCGCGTAACGCCCCGGCCTCCTCATAGTACGCCGCTCTCGAGCCGACGCCTTCCGCTTCACTGACCGTGATCTGCACATGGTCGATGTATTTGTGGTTCCAGATCGGCTCGAAAATGCTGTTGGCGAAGCGTACGACCATTAAGTTTTGGACAGTTTCCTTGCCCAGGTAGTGATCAATTCGAAAGATCTGTGATTCATCGAAGACCCGTCCGGTGACGGCGTTGATCTGCTGAGCCGAAGCGAGATCGCGACCAACGGGTTTCTCGACGATGATTCTTGCGTAAGGCTTGGTGCTGCGTGTGGCTAGACCGGATTGTTCCAACCCCTGGCAGACGGAGGTAAAGGAACTCGGCGGAATGCTCAAATAGAAAATCCGGTTGCCGGGAAGTCCTAGTTGTCGTTCAAGCTCCTCGGCACGTGTCTTCAATGCTGCATAGGTTTTGGGATCGTCGTTTCCTCCCGAGAGGTAAAACAGACGACTCGCAAAGGCGGTCCAGCGTTCTTCCACCAACGATTGGCGGGAGTGGGCCACCACACCCTCGCGAAGCGTAGCCCGGAACTCCTCGTCGGTCATCTGTTTTCTTCCGAGTCCAAGAACGACGAAGTTGGCAGGCAACAGACCATCGAGCAGCAGATTGTAGAGCGCCGGAATCAAGCGACGGCGTGCCAAATCGCCCGATCCTCCGAAGATCACGAGCGTGCAGGGCTCGACCGGCGCGAGGACCTCTTGCGGGGGCTTGATATCGATACGATGAACAGGCGGCATAGGATGATCTTACCGTTTCACAGCGTGCCCGCCAAATGCATTGCGCAGGGCGGCCAACATTTTTTCGGCGAACGATTCACCCTGACGGGAGCGGAACCGGGTAAACAGCGCCGTAGTCAAGGTCGGAACTGGAACATCCTTCTCGATTGCATCGGCGACCATCCAGCGTCCTTCTCCGGAATCCTGCACGAATCCCTTCAGTTTCTCGAGCCGCGGGTCTTCCTTCAGGGCACTCGACGCGAGTTCCAGCAACCAGGAGCGCACGACACTGCCTTGCATCCAGAGGCTTGCAATGCACGCAAGGTCGAGGCCGTAGTCGCTCTTGGACATTAACTCGAAGCCTTCGGCATAGCCTTGCATCATGCTGTACTCGATGCCGTTGTGGACCATTTTCACATAATGACCGGCGCCGACGGCACCGACGTGCGCCCAGCCGTTCGGCGGCGCGAGCGCTTCAAAGATCGGAGCCAGGCGATTGACCGCATCCTTGTCTCCGCCGACCATCAGACAGTAGCCGTTCTTCAGCCCCCAAATCCCCCCGCTCGTGCCGGCATCGATATACTGGATTTGTTTGGGCGTCAGCTCTCTCGCCCGTCTGACATCGTCATGAAATCGCGTGTTGCCACCATCAATGATGATGTCGCCCGGCTGGAGCAACGCGGCCACCGCTTGCACGGTCTCTTCAGTTGGGGCTCCGGATGGGACCATAATCCATACCGCACGTGGGGCCTTCAGTCGTCGAACCAGATCAGCCAACGAAGAGGCACCGACACAACCAGCTGCGGTGGCCTGTTTCAGTGCATCCGTAGCGCGGTCATAGGCCGTGACCTGATGCCCAGCTCGCTGCAACCGGGTGACCATGTTGAGGCCCATCTTTCCGAGGCCAATGAATCCAATTTCCATTCTGGCTCCTTCCGCTCGCGGTCTTTTTCGACAGCCTGTCAGTCGATGCGAGCCGGATTCGGCACATCCTTAAACAACAAATTGGCCATGTCTCGACCACAATTCAGACGCTCCGGCAGCGTGGTCGCTGCGAGAAACTGTGCTGCAAGGTCGCCAAGCGGGGCATCGCGTGACGAGATAAATCGCGGCACATCCACGGGTGCCGTCACCCACAGACTGCGAAGCCGGAAGAACGCATTCACGAAGTCATCGAAAAAGATCATCAAGAGATATTGCGCGGTGGCCGGCTTGTCCGCGACATCTTGAGCCTTCCCGAGCCAATGAAAACATTCCGCCTTCAGACGAATCTGTTCGTTCAAGCTGACAGGCGGCGGACCTTGGCGGAACCGATGATTCGCTCGCTCGATCAGCTTGGCTCCAATCGCGTCGTGGTCGTGAAGAATGCGGGCCTTTCTCAGCAGCGAAGGCAGGCGAGGCGAATAGGCTAGCTCATCCTCCACCTCCTTATGACCCCAGTAGCGGATGTCGGCCATACGATCGGCGACCCGGACAATCTCATGGCTATCCGCCTGGCCCTTGACGAGGACAATCAAGTCCACATCACTGTGAGCCGTGACGGCCCGCCGTGCGCCGGATCCGACCAGCAAGACGCCGACGAGATCCCCGCCGCGCCTCCCCCTCGCATGTCGCAAGGCGATGCCGACGATTTCTTCGTACGCCGGTTCATTGAGCGGTTCCGGCGGTTCGAGCGGCTCTGGAAGGGGTACGAGTTCTGATTGCAACTCTTCTTTCGTCGGGATGGTATTGGTGCTTTCGGTGTCCATGGTTAGGTTCCTTGCGCCGAGTGAATTTGGGTCGGAAGCGAACTGAGCCACTCATCAAACGGGCGATCGGCATCAACGATGATTTCCAACTTCCCGTTCTTCAGGCGTCTTACAACCCCCGGACGTTCGGGAGACAAAGGAATCTCCACCCATTCGCGGTCGAGCCCGAGCGAATCGGTGAGTTCCAGGATGCGGCTGATCTGTGCGAACGAGACAACGTCCAATGGATTGCTCAACAAGTGTTGCATTCTAGCAGGATGTTGAAAATCTCTGCCAGGGTTGTTCTCGCCACGCCAGCACACTGATGCGGAGGATTTTCTATCCCAGAGTCCGGGCAAAAGCCTCGGCGGCGAGATCGATCTGTCTGGTCGAGACATCCAGGTGGGTGACGGCGCGGAAACTCGTACCGCCAACCGCATTGATCAGCACACCTTCCTGTTTCAACGCGGCCACGATGGCGGACGGACTCAATTTGTGTCCGATCACATCGAAAATCACGATGTTGGTATCGACGTGTTGAGGATTGATCGTGATGGCAGGAATCTGCTGAAGCTTTCTAGCCAACCGCTTGGCGTTGTCATGATCGTCTTTCAAACGTCCCACATGGTGTTCGAGTGCATAGATGCCGGCGGCCGCCAGAATACCGGCCTGCCGCATGGCGCCGCCGTACATGCGCCGGAAGCGCCTCGCCTTCTCGATCAAGGCCGGATCGTTGGTCAAGAGCAGCGAGCCGGCCGGAGCGCCCAAGCCTTTCGAGAGACACACGGAGACGGTCTCAAAATGCTGCGCATAGGCAGCCGGCGGAAGGGTGGTCGCCGCGACGGCATTGAAAAGCCTGGCGCCATCCAAATGCATGGGAATGTGATGGGCCGAAGCCAGGGTGCGGATCCGTTCGATGGTCGCCAGCGGATAAATCGTACCGCCGCCGCTGTTATGTGTATTTTCCAGGCAGATGAGTGCGGTCTGAATGCTGTAGGGATCTTTGGGACGAATCGCGGCTTCAATCTGCTCCGGTCCCATGATGCCGCGGTCTCCCATCACCCAGTGGAGTTGCACGCCGGCGAGTGCGCCCGCGGCCCCCTGTTCGTAGCGTACAATGTGCGCCTTGCTCTCGGCGATGACCTCCTGGCCCGGTTGTGTCTGGATACGGATGGCCAGTTGATTGGCCATGGTGCCGGATGGCACGAACAGCGCGGTTTTTTTGCCAAGCATCCCTGCCGCCATATCCTGGAGCCGGTTGACGGTGGGATCTTCGCCGTACACATCGTCGCCGACTTCCGCCTTTGCCATGGCCTCGCGCATGGCTTCCGTCGGCTTCGTCACGGTATCGCTACGCAGGTCGATGATCCGCATACGGGTCCATACAATAACCAGCCGCGCGACAAAAGTCCAAGACTCGTTCATCACAGAAGTTTTCGCTTGCGCAGCGTCAAAAGCCCCGTCAGGATGCCGCTCCAATGTCTGCCCTCCGTACCACGATCCAATCGCTCACCGGCGCGGAGCCGGACGAAGTGCGTCCGCTGGGCTGGTCGTTCCTCTATTTTTTCTGTCTTCTGTGCGGGTACTACATCCTGCGCCCGGTCAGGGACGAGATGGCCATTGAAGGAGGGGTCCAGAACTTACCCTGGATGATGACCGGGACCTTCGTCACCCTGCTGCTAGTCACGCCGCTCTTCGGTTATTTGTCCGCTCGGGTGCCTCGCGAGCGGTTGTTGCTGACAGTCTATACATTTTTTGGAATTCATCTTCTCCTGTTCTTTGTGCTCATGGCCAACCATATTGCGCCGCAATGGATCGCGCGCATCTTCTTCGTCTGGTTGTCGGTGTTCAATCTGTTTGTCGTCTCGGTATTCTGGAGTTTCATGGCGGATCTCTTCACCCCTGTTCAAGGCACGAGGTTGTTCAGCGTGATTGCCGCGGGCGGGAGCACCGGTGCGGTGGTCGGACCATTGGTGACAACGGCACTGACGTATGTGGTGCCGATCCCGTTCTTGATGGTGGTCTCCGCCGCGTTTCTTGGTGCTTGCGGAATCTGTATCCGGCGACTCGACCGCTGGTCGAAACAACAGCCGGCACATCGGCTTACTCATGCGGACGAAGCCATCGGCGGAAGCATGTGGGCGGGGCTGCGCTTGGCCTTTTCCTCACCCTATCTGTTGGGCATCTGTTGCTATCTCTTTTTTCTGACCACGTCGGCAACATTTCTCTATCTTGAACAGACCAAGCTTATCGGGACGCAGGTTCCTTCTCCGGAGGGACGCACCAGGTTGTTCGCCGTCATGGATCTCGCCGTGAATGTGATGACATTTTTAACGCAATTCTTCATGACCGGTCAGATGATCAGCAGGTTTGGCTTGGCGTCGGCGCTCATGCTGCTGCCGGCCGCCAGTGTAGTCGGGTTCAGCATGCTCGGACTCATGCCGTTGTTGGTCGTATTCATCCTCTTCACGATTATCCGTCGTGTCGGCGAATATGCCATCGCCAAGCCCGCTCGGGAGGTGCTGTTTACCATCCTCACTCGTGAAGAAAAATACAAGGCGAAAAACTTTATCGATACGACCGTATCACGCGGCGGTGATGCAGTTACCGGTTGGATGGTGAACGGCGTGAAGTCCCTCGGAATCGCTGCCACCCAAATTGCCTGGGCCTTGGTTCCATTGGCCTGCGTCTGGGCCTGGCTTGGGTGGTTTCTAGCCAAACAGGAGGAGGCGAAGCAGGGAGCCAAGCCGGCGGTCTGATGGAGCGAAGCTGTTTACTGCCAGAAAAATAGCATGCTATAGTCCAGCCTCTCGCAGTGGGATACTAGACGATTTACGAGGATTGCATGCCTGAAGTTCCTGTTAAGCTCTATTTAGATAAGTTATTGAAAGTATGCAGAAACAACGTTGCGGCGGCAGGACTCATCCCCGGCCCTATCAAGGATAAGGCCTTGCGCGCGATGGCCGACCGGTTAGTCGCCGATGAGAAGCAGATTCTGGCAGCCAACGAAAAGGATGTCGATGCGCTGGGAAAATCATTCGGGAACGAACTCAGTAAAGACCGGTTGAAGGCCGCTGTCGCCCGTGTGCGCATGGTTGAGGACGACATCAAGGAAATAGCTGAGCGGCTTCGGATGATTGCTGATCAACCCGATCCGGTCGGGGCGGTGACAGGGCGATGGGAGCGCCCGGATGGACTTCAGGTATCCCGCGTACGAGTTCCCATCGGCATCATCGGCATCATTTCAGAATTGAAGCCGCTGGTCACGGTGGAATCGATTGCCCTCTGCCTCAAGTCCGGAAACCTGGCCGTGTTCCGGGGCGCTCCCGAATGGAGTCTGACGCACCAGGTCATCGGCAAAGGATTGCAGGAAGCTGCGGAACAAAATGGGATTTTTGCGGGCGCTTGGGCGTTGATCGATCGACCGGAAAAGGACGTGGCAGTGGAATTGATCCGGTCCGGAAAGGCGCTCGACGCCATTATTCCGCGCGGCGGAGCTGGCCTTCGCAAGGCCGTGATCGACGGTGCCAGGATGCCGGTGCTGTGCCACGATGGCGGTCTGACCCACCTCTATGTCGATGCCGAGGTCGATCTCCCGCTTGTCCAGAACGTGGTCATCAATTCCAAAGTGCAACGGCCTGCTGCGACCAACGCATTAGATACGATGCTGGTTCAGCAGAATGTCGCCCGGCAATTTCTGCCCGCCTTGATCAACCGTCTCCTCGTTGAATTTAAGGTCGACGTCCGTGGCTGTCCTAAGACGCTGGCGTTGATGGGCCAAATGCCGATCAGCGGACATACTTCCATCATTCCGGCGACAGAGGAGGATTGGTCCAAGCAGTTCCAGGCACCCTCTTTGGCAGTGAAGATGGTAGTGGATATGGAAGAGGCCTTGACCCACATCGCGGAGCACGGACCCTGCATGACCGCTGTCATTGCCACATCGAACTACATGTCGGCCATGCGCTTCACCCGCGAAGTCGATGCGAGTGCGGTGTTCGTGAATGCTTCCTCGCGTTTGCACGATGCCGAGGGATTTGGATTCGGCAGCGACATCGGCTTGAGCAGCGGACGTCTCCATGCCAAAGGTCCAATCGGACTTGAGCAACTGACCTGTGAAAAATATGTCGTATTTGGAAATGGGCAGCTGCGCTTCCCGCATCCGGTGCCGGAGACGTACTTCGACGCGATCATGCTGAAACGCCCTTGACAGGATGTTGAAAACGCCCGCCCGCGTCGTTCTCGCATCGTTCGGACCCTCGACGTACCACAGAACCGTACGACTCGGCCCCTCACTCGCTGCGGCCTAGCGGGCAGACGTTTTGAACATCCTTCTCAAGTGCTAGAGGTTTCTCGTGGCCCAATCGGCTTTAGAAAAAGACCTCTCCGACCACTTGGCTCGATGGGGGCTGCGACGTTTCACGAGCGACAAAGAGTATTTTCAATGGCAGCATGAGACCCTGTCTTCTCAAGAGCTCACCAATCTTCATGACCGTGTCGAAAAGAAGCGGAAGGGATCGCCGGCCGATGAAATCGCCTTCTACGATCTGACCGCTCATCCACATATCCTTCCAGTCCTCTATAGTCAGCGTTACGACTATTATCTCGCTATCGGACCCTTAGTCGCCGCACGCATCGGCGAGGCACAGACGATTCTGGATTTTGGCTGTGGTCCCGGCATACTCACGACGTTCTATGCGAGACAATTTCCTCGTGCTCAAGTGGTCGGTCTCGATCGCTCGTCCGCCTCGATCGCCGAAGCACAAAAAAAAGCGAATGAATTGAATATACACAACGTCCGCTTCGAGTGCGTCGATGTGGAGGCAGAACCGCTGACAGGAGCATACGAATGTATTGTGGCCACCCATGCACTGGTGCAATCGGAGCAGGATCAGGGACTCCCAAGCCAAAGCTGGCGGACGTTCGAGCGGGCCCACGATCCGCTGCGCCAAGCTGAGTTTGAACGGCGCACTGGCACAGGTGGCCGATTGAACCGTCTTATCGCGGCGATGCCTCAAGCCGGTCGTCTGATCGTGTTTGAAAAGACGAGACAGCTCGCACGGCGCGTGCCGTTACAACGAGCCTTCTCGTCGCGCGATCTTCAACTCTCAGAACAGCCAGCGTTGATCCGGTATGTATTGGTCGAAGAACTGTCAGAGGACGGTCCGTTTTATGTCTTGAGAAAGGGGGAGGGGAGCGGTCCTGCCTGGGATGAAGAGCCGGAACCGGATGCTGGGCTGCCATTTGACCGAACTCACCTGAAACCTGATGCAACGGATCCAGATGCCCCGCTGTACGAGAACCATTGGCCGTCGGCGCAGCAGGTGTGGGAAGAGTTAGAGGACCGTCAGGTTATCAGGGAGACCACCAGGCAAGAACCGGATGGCCGCCAAATGCACGTTGAACTCGGGACTGCCGAAGGGTTGGTCTATGTGTACTGCGCCAACACCTTCGACCAGCGGCAACTTGTAATGGCCGATCCGGCTCGGTCACAGATCGTGAACGCATACTATGACGAGATTGTGGCCGGGGATACGAGAAGCAACGTGGCTGGTGTCTAAAGCTGCGAGAGAGGGTTATTTCGGCATGCTCGTCTTTGCGGCAAACTCCTTGGCGACAGCCGCAAGATCGTCGCGCACGAACTCGTTGCGGTCGTCATCGAACCGGATCATGTACTTGCCACGACCGATTTCTTTTCCACCGGGGAATTCGAAGAACTGCGCGACGACATGCACCACCGGATAATTCTTGAAGAACAGTCCTTTTCCGCCGGATTGGACGCTCGTGGGTGCCCATAAGATGTACAGATAGTCAGCCCCAAGCTGTTTTTGTATCTCGCGGACTCGGCCCACGTCTGTCTTGGCGTAATCCTCATCGATCTCAAAGTAAGCCGACGCGTATGGTCCCTTGATTAATTGAGGGTAGTTGGGAATGGCCTGTGCCACTTGCTTCTGAGGCAGGACATGAAACCGGCTGGCCTTGGCCACCTCATCCGCGAATGTCTGTGCCGCTTGAAGGGAGCTGGGATTGGTGAGACCGGCAATCACCGCCGGTTTTTCCCATTGACCCCGGAGGGTTCTTGGAGGAGTTGAAAGGTGGCGCAGCCGGTCAGGTACAGACTCGCGACGACCGTCAGGCAGAGCCATGAGGAAGACCGTCTCATGTATGTACTCCAGATCGTATCAACGTTTTCCGGTGTTAGTCACTTTAATGAACTCGTCCACGATACCTTCAGCGGAGTTCTTGAGCAGCTGATCGACGTAATAGCCTTTGGCTCGGAACAGGGCCAGCACGCTGTCGCTGTTACTCTTGTTAAACGCAGTGTGTGATACGATCTTTCCGCTTGGGTACTCAAGCATGTTGCCGTAGACGTCGGCTGAATAGGTGTTGGTGCAGCCGCCCCGGTTGGAGCAGACGGTGTGTTTCACCATGCGCTTGCTCCAGATCACGAACACATAATTGGTTTTCAGTTTGGCCTGAATTTTTTCGATCTTCGTTTTTTCGGACGGGTCGACCCAGGCCACCTCGCCGTTTTTTTCTTCGACGGTCTTCACGGTGATGGGGTAGCTGGGAATCGCTTTGCTGACCTCGTCCTGGCCCACGACTTGTAACGTGGTCCGGTCTTTCAGTTCTTTTGTGAGATACTCCGCCAGTCTGAGGTCGGCGTCTTCCGATCCACCGGTGATGACGCTGACCGATGTCGGCCTGATGGGATTGTTGGGATCCTTCAGCGCAAAGAAGGTTCCACCTCCACATCCTCCGAGAAGGACACTGAACACCACGATTGCCAGAGCACCATGGGGCAGGGAATTGTTCATGGCAACCTCCAAGTCCGCCCGTCAATTCAGCAAGCTGTATTCAAGCCTAGCAAGCTCTGCTATCTCGTCAAGATTCGAGCGGTTCGCAGGGTTCGTGCGAGATGAGGGGAAGTTGGCAAGAGAACAACAAATTGGGACGGCTGTGCATTTTTGGCTATGCGCTCCGGTCTCCGATAGTGGCTTCCTTGTAGGACGGTGGCTACAATCCCGCCACACAGGTTTGCAAGGATGATCGTGATCGTCAGTGTATTAGCCGGTGCTGTAAGTGGATTTGCCTGCAGGGCCGGACGCTACGCAGATCGTTTTCATCACGGAGTTGAGAGCTTGGAGAAGGCGGTGAAACTCACCTGTCGGCAACGGCGTGTAGCGGCTCTATGATGGAAGTGTTGTCTTTATGGCGAGCGAGGCTGAAATCGCCACGTAATGCTTTGAGTGCATGGCGTTCGCAATCAATCTCCTGAGCGGTGCGAACACCCAGGCGTCTGAATAACGGAGTAGGCGGACACCATCCCTGCCGGGCATGTTGAAAGAGGAAGGCCGCAACCGCAGTCGAAAGGAGATACCATCGGCGGCTGTGGAAATGGCCGAGCGCGAGTCCGAGCAACAAGACAGCTGCCGCATTAGCCTCGAGCACTCTTTCGATGTCCCATTCTCGATCCAGCTCTTGGAGGCGTCTATCTAGGGCTCTCCGGTCCTGGCTGGCATAAAAGATGACATTCGATTCGATCTGACGGCTGATGTGCTCCGTGATGTCCTCGTCCGTCTGTCGAGTAAGGCGGTCGGTCGCTGAAGCAATGAATGGCATACAGCCTCCTAGACCCACCACATACACTCTTTTTAATGGTTCTCGCACCTGTCCGCTTCCCTAGGAGGCAGTGGGAGGGAAATGCCTAGGGCTCTGGGTGCTTTACCAGGCCCTTAAAGAAAGGGGCAATAGTGTCGATGGGGATGGGAAAGATCGTCGTGGAATTTTTCTCGGCGGCAATGTCGACCAGAGTTTGCAAGTAGCGTAGCTGTAAAGCGGCAGGATTTTGACTGATGACGTTGGCGGCGTCGGCCAGGCGTTGAGACGCTTCGAATTCACCTTGGGCATGAATGACCTTCGCGCGCCGCTCCCGTTCGGCTTCGGCCTGACGCGCGATCGCCCGTTGCATTTCTTGCGGCAGATCAACGTTCTTCACTTCCACGGCAGTGACTTTTACTCCCCAAGGCTCCGTCTGTTGATCGATGATCCGTTGCAGATCGGCGTTGATCTGTTCTCGTTTCGACAACAAATCGTCCAACTGGCTTTGCCCCAACACACTGCGGAGCGTCGTTTGCGACATCATCGAAGTCGCGTAGAGATAGTCTTCGACTTGGATGATCGCCCGTTCCTGGTCGACGACACGAAAATAAATCACCGCGTTCACCTTGACGGTGACGTTATCCCTCGTGATGACATCTTGAGGTGGCACATCCATCGCGATCGTTCGCAAGCTGACCCGAACCAGTTTGTCGACAAAGGGAATGATGATCACGACGCCGGGGCCATTGCCGCCAACCAGTCCGCGAGCCAGTCGGCCCCATCGAAAAATTACGGCTCGTTCATATTCGCGCAGGACGTTGAATCCCATCAGAATGAGCAGTGCAGTAACAAACAGGACCAGAACGGGACTCGCCAGATTCATCTTAGACCTCTTTCTTCTTCGCGAAGGGTTTCACGCGCAACCGCAACCCGTCCACGCCGGTGACTTCTGCTTCGTCGCCGGGACGCAACGGCTGGTCACTCACGGCTTCCCACAGTTCGCCACGGACGGCCAATTGTCCCTGGGGAGCGAGCGCAGTCTTGACGATGCCCACCAAGCCCACCATTTCTTCCCTTCCGGTCATCGGTCGGCGTCGCATGGCCTTCACGCCTAATCCGACAATTAAGAACGCGAACAGAGCCGCCAATGTGACCACCGGCACAATGACCAACCAGGAAATGCGGAGGAATTCGGCGTCCGTCTTGATCAGCATCACTGACCCGATGAGCATCGAAATAACGCCACCAATGGCGAGCAGACCGTAACTGGTGACGCTGGCTTCCAATACAAAGAAGACGATACCGAGCAGGAACAACAGCACCCCTGCGTAATTGACCGGTAGGGATTGGAAGGAATAAAACGCGAGAATCAGGCTGATGGCGCCGACGATGCCAGGCAGGATTGCTCCGGGACTATACAGTTCCGCAATGATGCCGATCGTGCCGATCGTCATGAGCAGATACGCGATGTTGGGGTCGCTGATGGCTTTGAGCCATTCGAGACGCAGCCCCATCGGAAACTCGCGGACGCTCGCCCCACCGGTTTTCAGGACCGTCGGACCCGATGGGAGATTGACGGTTCGTCCTTCCAATTGCTTCAACAATGTCGGCAGGTCCTCGGCGACCATATCGACTACTTTCAGTTTTACAGCCTCACGTTCAGTGACCGAGACGCTCTTGCGCACGGCGTCCTCGGCCCAGGCAGCATTCCTTCCCCGTTGTTGGGCGATGGATTTGATGTACGCCACAGAATCGTTCTCGACCTTCTCCTTCATCGTGTTGTCCATCTCGCCACCGCCCATGTTGACGGGATGTGCTGCGCCGATGTTCGTACCCGGGGCCATCGCCGCCACATGCGCGGCCATGGTGATGAAGACCCCTGCGGACGCGGCACGTCCGCTGGAAGGGGACACATACACGACAACGGGAATGGTCGCGCCGGTGATGTCCTTGATAATCAGGCGCATCGAGGTGTCGAGACCACCCGGGGTATTGAGGGCGACGATCAGCGCTAGAGCGCCATTTTCTTCTGCCCACGCAAGCGCATCATGCAGGTACTCGGCGGACACAGGATTGATGACACCATCATAGGTGGCAACCGCCACGAACGGCTCGGCCTGAGTAGTTGGAGGCACCGCCAGAAAGACAACGGGAAGGACAATGATTAGAAGATGGAATGCGATCCGGAAGAGTGGATGATCAAGACGATGACTCGTCAAGTGCATCGAGGTCCCTCCCACGAGGCAAAGGGCCATGGGGGCGGAAGAATCGCCTGGAGCATACGAGCCACATTATACCCTGTCAAGGAAGGAGAACGATGCCCGCTACTATTCAGGCAGACATTGCTCCGCACCTGATTATGTATCGTTCTATCGTTTCGCGCCCTGTCGACTGCTCGTCGATGGCATGCTGACGGATTTACTTGATCTCGATTGACTGCGGAATCGAGCAGGCGGGAGGCCGAACTCACGTTTGAAGGCACGGTTAAAGGATGGCTCCGATTCGTAGCCAACCTCCGCAGCAATCTGCAGAACGCTATTGTTCGTGGATGCAAGCATCTGAGCGCCGAGCTGAAGGCGCCACCGCGTAAGGTAGGCCATGGGACTCTCGGAGAGATAACGCCGGAACCGTTCCGCCAACACGGAACGCGAAACTCCGATCTCGTTGCCGAGCGACGCAACCGTCCAGGGATGAGCAGGCTTGCGATGGATCAGTGCCAACGCTTTGCCGATTTCCGGGTCGCGGACACCGGCCAACCACCCGGTTTGTTCCTGCGGAAGCAATGCAATGTACCGTCGCAGTGTCTCGACGAATAAAACTTCGGACAACTTGGCCAGCACGGTTTCCCCGCCGGGCATAGACGCATCCGCATTATCCACCGAATAACGGAGAGAGTTCTCCAACCATTGTCCTGATGCGTCGTTGCGGACGTGGACTTTGAATATCGGCGGCAGTCCGCCAAGGAAGACGCGGCTGAGTTGCGGATCACAGGCCATGTAACCGCAGATGAATTTCGTGAGCTCCCCACCTCCGCCGATGCGGGAGATCTTGAGGCCTTGAGACAATACCCGTTCCAGCTCCCGTCCGTTGTCTACCGGCGTGACGGGTGGACCGTTCCCCAGTATATGCGGATCGCCATGCGGAAAAATGACGATGTCCCCTGCGTTGAGAGGAACCGATTGACCATCTCCCTCGACATGGGCATACCCGCAGCCCTCCGTCAACAAGTGATAGATGATCACGTGTCTGGAGCCCGATGAAAAGTACGGGGCCACGGTGCGCGAAGCGGGTGAACGAAAACACCAGGGGGCTGAAAACTCCGCATTGTAAAACAAGGCGCCGTCAAGCTTGACGGCCTTCAGCACTTCGGACAGGACATCCATGTAAGCCCCCACCCAAGGCACGGCCGGTCGGCTAATTATACCGGACGCCCAGTCAAGTAACGCGCAGCGTAGCACGCCCCGGGCAAGAGAACCAGACTCCCGGATAAGAACTACTGCGAATAATCGACCTATAGTTGCGGCAGGTTTTCACACGGATCTTCGATCCGATCAACCAACAAAGGAGGGCAACATGTCGACAAGTGCCATTACACCGGAAGTGGAGGGCCTGAAGGCTCGGCTCAAAAAGATCTGGATGGCCGGGGATTACGATCGATTCTCCCGTTACCTGGAAGGGGGTGCGCGGGAGTTCTACGAACGCCTCATTGTCGCGCCCGGCTGCCTGCTGTTGGATGTAGGCTGCGGTTCCGGCCAATTGGCGTTGATGGCTGCGAGGGATGGACTGGTGGTGACCGGCGTGGACATCGCCAGCAATTTAATCGAGCGAGCACGGGCGCGCGCACAGGCCGAGGGTCTGCGGGCTCGATTCGAGGAAGCTGATGCGGAGGCACTTCCCTTCGAGGATGCGAGCTTCGACGTGGTGACGAGCCTGATCGGCGCGATGTTCGCCCCGCGGCCTGAGTTGGTTGCGCAGGAACTTCTGCGGGTGTGCGTGCCGGGAGGAACCATTGCCATGGCGAATTGGACAGCACAGGGCTTCGTCGGAGAAATGTTCAAGACTATTGCAAAATTCATTGCACCGTCCGGAATGCCTTCGCCGATGTTGTGGGGCAATGAGGATACGGTTCGTGAACGGCTCGGAACGGGACTATCGGATCTCAGTCTGATCAGGCGGCACTATCCGTTTAGTTATCCCTTTCCTCCCGCGGAGGTGGTGGAGCTCTTCCGTCTCTACTACGGACCGACTCATCAGCAATTCGCTTCTCTCGATGCCGAGGGACGTGAGGCGCTTCGTCATGAACTCGAAGCACTGTGGTCCGCCCACAATCGAGCTGGGAGAGATTGCACCACGGTGTTCGCTGAATATCTGGAAGTGATCGGCACTCGCGCGTGATCGTTGAATGAACGAAGGTGCGAAATCTTATCCCAAAGGAGGAGGAGGCTATCATGTACAACATGAAGAATCTTGAAAAGTTTAAGACTCTGGAAGTTCATGCGCCAGAGGCAATGAAAGCATTTCTGGCTTTTGATCAGGCTGCTTGGAGTGAGGGAGCCATTCCGAGAAAGTATAAGGAGCTGATCGCAGTGGCGGTCGCGCTCACAACACAGTGCCCCTATTG
>Ga0114129_10003018_pt1 | contig 23603 bp, 23 predicted proteins | sample RhiMetdeltSRZDD1_FD_80071 | JGI IMG/M metagenome (GOLD analysis project Ga0114129, IMG submission 80071) | Populus rhizosphere microbial communities from Tennessee, USA - Rhizosphere MetaG P. deltoides SRZDD1 (version 2) (version 2) | ecosystem: Host-associated > Plants > Roots > Rhizosphere >...
ATCAGCACGTCCTCGGTCGCGGTCGTGCGCAGGAACGGAATGACAGCAGGGTTGCCGCTATAACCCCCGTCCCAGTAGGGCGTTCCGTCGATCTCGACCGCGCGGAACAGCAGCGGCAGTGCGCGAGTCCGTCCGCCAGCATGACCGCGTTCACCGCGCCCGCCGAAGCGCCGGAGACACCCTCGATCTCGAGACGGCCGTCGTCGAGCAACTGGTCGAGCACACCCCAGGTGAAGGCCCCGTGAGCGCCGCCGCCCTGCAGCCCGAGATTGATCGGCTTGCCGCGCCTTTTCCTTACTCGCCCAGGGCGCCGGGTTCGGCGGGGCGGAGTGCGGGGCGCAAGCACCTGGGTCACAAGGTTTGCGAGCAAAATTGGAAACATTCACGCTTCGCTCGTTGAGGCCTCCCGAGGCGGGAACCCAATGTGGGGATCGAATTGCTGCGGCGCAATGTAAATTATGGCGGTGCAACAAGGGCGCAATACGTGCAAAATGGGTAAAGTCAGCCGATGTCCAGAGCCAAATCCTCCCCGGAGCAGCCGATGGCGCGGCCGGCGCCCGTGTTCCCGGCCCCGGATCACGACCACGATCGCTGCTCGACCGACGCCATGGCGGTCGCCGAGGCACTCTGTGCCCAGCGCGGTCAGCGCCTGACGCCCATCCGCCGCAAGGTGCTCGGCACCCTCTTGGCAAGCCACAAGCCGCTTGGCGCCTACGAAATCATCGAGCGGCTCGCATCCAAAGGGGCCCGCCCGGCTCCGATTACCGCCTATCGCGCGCTCGAGTTTCTGCGCCAGAACGGGCTCGTGCACCGGATCGAGAGCCGCAATGCCTTCATTGCCTGTGTCCACAATCATGTCGCTGGGGCGCTGGTCGTGTTCCTGATCAGCGAGCGCTGCGGCGCGGTCGGCGAGGCGTCTTCGGCCGACGTGACCGCGACGCTCACCTCGGCGGCGCGTGCCGTCGGCTTCACGCCCAAATCCCCCGTCATCGAACTCACCGGCGTCTGCACCCACTGCGGCGCGGGGTGATGCGGCGCGCAGACGACGGACCGCCGATGACGGAGGACGGAGCGGCTCGTTCTTCTCCATCCCCGACCGTCGGTTTTCCGCCCTCCGCCGTGGCGCGGCCGCTCGACACCATGGCGGCTTTAGTCGCGGTCGTGCTCTGCTTAAGCTGGGGTTTCAATCAGGTGGCGGTGAAGCTCGCGCTACCGGAGATTCCGCCGCTCATCCAGGCCGCGTTTCGCTCGACCTTCGGCGCGCTCATCGTGGTGGCCTGGGCGCGCGCCCGCGGCGTGAAATTGATGGAGCCGGACGGCACCCTCATCCTAGGTATCGTTGCCGGGGTCCTGTTCGGGCTCGAATTCCTGCTGATCTACCGCGGCCTAGTATGGACGAGCGCGAGCCGGGCGTCGCTGTTCATCTACACCGCCCCGTTCATTGTCGTCATCGGCGCGCGCTGGCTCCTTCCGGGCGACCGTCTCGATCGCTGGCAGTGGACGGGGTTGCTCTTGTCCTTTGCCGGTATGCTGGTCGCCTTTGGAGTGCCGACGCCCGGCGGCGACCGCTATCAGCTGATCGGCGACCTGATGCTCGTCCTCGCCGGCGCGGCCTGGGCCGCCACCACGCTGCTGATCAAGGCCACGCGTCTCGTGCGCGTCTCATACGAAAAGATGCTGCTCTACCAGTTGATCGTCTCGGCGCCGATGCTGGCGCTGTGCGCCGAGGTCTTCGGGGAGCGCGTGGTCAAGCCGCCCTCCGCGGTCGCCCTGGGCTCGCTGCTCTACCAGACAGTCTGGGTGGTGGCGGTCACCTTCCTCGCCTGGTTCGCGTTGATCCAGCGCTATTCCGCGAGCCGGCTCTCCGTCTTCACCTTTCTGACGCCATTATTCGGGATTGCCGCCGGGTACATGGTGCTGGGCGATCCCCTCACGCCGGCGTTCGCGCTCGCGGCCCTGCTGGTGGTGGCCGGCCTCGTGCTGGTGAACCGGCCACGTTGACGCAGGCGGCTCAGTCTGGCACTTCCCTGGAGCTTTTTTCCGGCTATTGCCCACCCATTTTAGCCTGAGAAGGTGCCGGAAAATGCGACAATAAGCTGGAACGTCCTGGCGATCCGACGGAGCGCAAGGCGCTCAAGCGCAAAGGAGCCCACAGATGACCGAAGCGGGGCCGCAAGAACGACGACGGTCGGTGGCCGTCGATGTCGGTGGAGTGCTGGTCGGCGGCGGTGCCCCGGTCGTCGTGCAGTCCATGACCAATACCGACACCGCCGATATCGAGGGGACGGCGCGGCAGGTTGCGGCGCTGGCGCGCGCGGGCTCCGAAATCGTGCGCATCACCGTTGACCGCGACGAGGCGGCCGCCGCGGTTCCACATATCAAGGAGCGGCTGCTGATGATGGGCGTGGAGGTGCCGATCGTCGGCGACTTCCATTACATCGGCCACAAGCTCCTGGCCGATCACCCGGCCTGTGCCGAGGCCCTCGACAAGTATCGCATCAACCCCGGCAATGTGGGCTTCAAGGAGAAGAAGGACCGGCAGTTCGGCGCCATTGTTGAGACCGCAATCAAGCACGGCAAGCCGGTGCGCATCGGCGCCAACTGGGGCTCGCTCGATCAGGAGCTGCTGACCCACCTGATGGACGAGAACGCGCGCTCCCCGAACCCGATCGAAGCCCGCGCGGTGACCCGCGAGGCGATGGTGCAATCGGCGCTGCTGTCGGCCGAGCGGGCCGAGGAGATCGGATTGCCGCGCGACCGTATCATCCTGTCGGCCAAGGTCTCCGCGGTGCAGGATCTGATCGCGGTGTATTTGGATCTCGCGCGACGATCGGACTATGCGCTCCATCTCGGGTTGACCGAGGCGGGCATGGGTTCCAAGGGGATTGTCGCCTCCGCCGCCGCGCTCAGCGTCCTGCTGCAGGAGGGGGTCGGCGACACCATCCGCATTTCCCTCACGCCCGAGCCCGGCGGCGACCGCACGCTGGAGGTGAAGGTGGCACAGGAGATCCTGCAGACCATGGGATTTCGCGTGTTCGTCCCGCTGGTCGCGGCCTGTCCGGGCTGCGGCCGCACCACGTCGACCACGTTCCAGGAGCTCGCCCGCGACATCCAGAGCTTCATCCACGACTCGATGCCGGAGTGGAAACGACGTTATCCCGGCGTAGAGACGCTGAACGTTGCGGTCATGGGCTGCATCGTCAACGGGCCGGGCGAGAGCAAACATGCCGACATCGGTATCTCGCTGCCGGGAACCGGCGAGCAGCCGGCGGCGCCGGTCTTCATCGACGGCAAGAAGGCGGTGACCTTGCGCGGCGCGACCGTTGCCGCCGACTTCAAGCAGATGGTGATTGACTATATCGAGCGCCGGTTCGGCCATGGCGGTGCCGGCCGCACGGCGGCGGAATAGGCGAAGCCGGCGTCATCTTCTGTGCGGACGGCCGGATCGGACGCGGGCAAGGCGGCGGCGCGCGCGGCTATTGCCGCGGCTGCGCCACCGTTGAGAGTTCAGCCAGTACCCCGATGATCCCCACCAGGAAACAAAGCAGCAGGATCTTTTCCATGTGCGCTCAAGCCCATCCGATTACCGTTCGATAGAACGCGATCGCGGCGGCACAGGTTCCACGGCGTGGCAAAAGCAAGGTAAAATTCACATAAATTCTGCGGCGAGCGGTCGTCTCGGGCTGAAATCGTGCTTTGACTCCTGTAACCCGAATCTTCTACACATAACCATCCTCCAGACATGCGCTTTTACAACGCCGTTGCGGTCTTGATCTGGCCGACGCGGATGTATTGCGGCATTGACGAAGCGCTGCCTCGATGAAGGGGAATCTTGCGCCCTGCGTTTCGCGGGTCTTTTATGCGTGGCCACGACCGCCGGGTCATTGTTATTTCATTGTTGTTAACAATGAGCCGGTGCCGGAGTGCACCCGCTCGCGTGAGCCGTCCGACCGGCCGCACGCCCATGCGGGGCAAGCCTTGGAACCGCCAGCCCGGCGCGGCACGTGAATTCAGATGGCGCTCGCCGCGATGTTGACGGTGAGCGCGAGCAGCGCGGTATTGAAGAAGAACGAGACCACGCCGTGGGCGATCACGGTGCGCCGGATCGGTTGCGACGCCACCGCGACGTCGGAGACTTGGCACGTCATCCCGACAACGAAGGAGAAATAGACGAAGTCCCAGTAGTCGGGGTCTTCGTCATCGGGGAACTTGAGCCCACTGCGTTTGGCGCCATGTTCGCCGTAATAGTCGTGGGCATAGTTGAGCGCGAAGATGGTATGGATCAGCGTCCATGACAGAACGATTGTGATCGACGCCAGCGCGAGTTGTGGCCCGGTGCGCTCACTGCCCCGGCTGATCCCGAGCTCGGCAACGATCGCGGCGAGGCTTGCGAGCGCAGCAAGCACCGTGAGCACGAGCAGGGCCAGGCGGCCTTCGTCGTCCTGCGCGGCATGGTCGCGAATGTGCTGGATGGTCGAGCGCGCCATCAGGGCATAGGTGCAGATGAGATAGAGCGCGACTCCGGCGTCCCAGCCCAGCACGATGCGGCTCGATGGTCGCCAATCGAACAGCGACAACGTCAACGTCACGGCGATCCCGAGTGCGATCGAGACCAGCAGTCGTGGCCGCGCGTGCATGATGCGCAGGACGTAGGGAAGGCGGCTCGCCGCTCGCGTTGGTGGCTTAGCCATGGCAAGCACCCCTCGACGACGGCATTTCGCGATTTCACGCCGCCTTGGGTGGTAGGTTGGGGAGTTCGGCGGCGTAGACCTCGTCCATACGCGAGGGCGTGCCATGCCGGGCCAGCGCCTCGGCGAACATGCGCCGCACCAGCGGATGCTCGTCGGCGTAGTCGACCTGGGTGCCGCCGAGCCGCCGCGAAATCCACGAGATCGGTACGCCCTGCGCATTGCGCGGCGACCAGTGCTTGAACGCGAGATAGCGCGCGGGCGTCGGACCGGAATTGAAATGCTGATGGAACCAGGCGTTGGGTGGAACGATCAGGGTGCCGACCTGCCAGTCGTAGCGGCGGGGCTCCTCGCCCTCCGGCCACATCAGCGAATAGCCCTCGCCCGAGAGCACGATGACGTGGGCGCCAGGCCCATGGGCATGCGCCTTCTTATAGGTGCCGACTGGGAATTGGGAGATGTGGCTGGCGATCGAGCCGCGCGCCATGTTGAAGCGGATATGGCCGCCGCCGGCGCCGCGCTCCTTGGCGGTGATCAGCGGCAGGTTGATCGCGTCGGGGACGAAATTCGTCTGCAGCAGGAAACCGATCTGCTCGCCCTTGGCGCTGTAATAGTCGGCCTCGCCGGAGAAGCGGTTGGTGAAATCGTGCCGGTGATTGAAGACGAAATCGATATCGTCATAGAGGTTGATGACGGAAGGCGCGTTGGTCACGGCGACGTAGCGCACCGGCTCCTGCCCGGAGCCGTTGAAATGCTGGTACCAGCAATTGAGCGGAATGGCGAAGATCGCGCCCGCCTTCCATTCGAACGTGACGCGGGCGCCGGCATTGTTCCACACGGTGGTCGATCCGCGGCCGGACAGCACGAGGATCATCTCTTCGAACAAGTGGTGCTGCGGCTCGAGTTTGCGGCCCGGCGCGATCTCGCAGACGTAGCAATCGTTGGACGTGCGGGAGGCCTCGTGGTTGATGAACACGCCCTTGCCGCTCTTGCGCGCCCACGGCTTCAATTCGGCGGTGCGCAGGTTTGGCACGTATTGCGCGCTGATGATGTCGAGCCCCTCGCCGCGTACGAAGCGCAGATAGGGCGAATCCTTTTCGGTCTTGAATTTGTCCGCGAGCTCCCGCGAGACGATCGCGTCCTTGGCCACGGATGTCCTCCAGGTCGGTCTTTGCTTTGCTCCTGTGTACCAGCGGCCGGCGGCATCCCGCAACGTGCGCCGGCGGGCAACGCCGTGCCGCGCGCCGGCTGACACGTGCTGTTTGTGAGCGAGGGGAGCCCCGGGCGCGCTCGCCTCCGCGGTCGGGTGGCGGGCGAATACCTCTGTCGCGGTAGATCGCTCCCTGGCCGCCCGAACGAACGGATCATCCGGATTTCGCCGCCGCGCCATCCGCGCTACGCTTGCAACAATGCCTCCAGCAACGCAACCGCGGCGCTTGCGCCGGCCGCTCTCCCGCTTGGCATGGATCGTCGTCATTGTCGTTCTGGTCGTGCTGCTGCTGCCTTATCTGATCGTGCCGCTCTATCGTGCGGTCAATCCGGTCTCGACCCTGATGCTCTGGCGCTGGGCGACCGGCGCGCGCGTCGAGCACAGCTTCGTGCCGCTCGAGCGCATGGCGCCGGCATTGCCGGTCACGGTGATCGCATCGGAGGATGGGCGCTTCTGCAGCCATCGCGGTATCGACTGGCGCGAAATGCGTGAGCGCCTCGAGGACGTGGAGATCAGCGAGGCAAAGGGCGTGTCCACCATCACCCAGCAGACCGCAAAGAACCTGTTCCTGTGGCATGGGCGCAGCTTCGTGCGCAAAGCGTTGGAGTTCCCGCTGGCGCTGTGGATCGATCTCGTGTTGCCCAAACGGCGGGTGCTGGAAATCTATCTCAACATTGCGGAATGGGGTCCGAATGGACAATTCGGCGCCGAGGCCGCATCCCGCTACGCCTTCAACAAGCCGGCGCGGGCGCTGAGCGCGCGCGAGGCGGCGTTGCTCGCGGCGGTGCTGCCGAATCCGCGGCGGCGCAGCGCCAAGCAGCCAGGACCGGCAGTGCGCCGGCTCGCCGCCATCTATGAGACCCGCGGTGCGGCCCAGGCCACACTCGCGACCTGTGCTAAAACCGTAAGTGCATCAAAGCCGTAGCAGGGAGCGAGGGGGGCGGATCGGGGTCTGGCCTTTGCCCTTGCGATCCTCTATAAGCCCGCTTTTCCCGGGCGCGCGGCGCCAGACCAGCAAGCGATCAGGAGCGAAACCATGGCCGTCCCGAAACGAAAAACATCGCCTTCGCGGCGCGGGATGCGTCGTTCCGCCGATGCGCTTGCCCGGCCGACCTACGTCGAGGACAAGGATTCCGGTGAACTGCGCCGGCCGCACCACATCGATCTCAAGACCGGCATGTACCGGGGCCGCCAGGTGCTCAAGTCGAAGAAAGAAGCCTGACCGGTCCTGATTTAGCGATCTACCCACCGGGTCGCGTCGCAGGCCTGCGCAGAGCTTCGCGCGGGATGCGCAGCCGCGTGTCCGCTTCCGATCGAACAGCGTTCAACCCTTGCACGGCGCCGTGACGCGCGGCGGGCAGCGGCAAGCCGCGCGTGCACCTTGCTCACCCTTTATCCGCTGCTAGACTTCGCGCCGGCAACGCCCCGCGCGAAGAAAGCCATCGCCATGTACCTGACCTCGTTTCCCCTCCTGCTGCTGCCGTTCGCATTCATCAACATCGTAATCTTTCTGCTCAACATACCGCTCACCGATCCGGTCTTTACCCTTCCGCTGATGTCGGCGCCCACGATGCCGCCGGTGTTCGATCGGCACATGACGGTGACCACCGGTGACCTGATCGTCGCCATCGGCATGCTCCTGCTCTACGTCGAGGTGGTGAAATCGGCGCGGCCGGGCGGGAAGTCGATCATGGACCACGTGCTCTCGTTCATCCTGTTCATCGCCATGGCGGCCGAGCTTCTGCTGTTGCCGCGGGCAGAAAGCCCGACCCTGTTGCTGCTGACGGTGCTCAGCTTCGTCGACGCGATCGCCGGCATCTCGATCCGGCCAGCGCAAGAGAAGACCCTCGTGCTCGAGCACCGGGACCGCGCGCCTGCCTGAAGCCGGGCACGCGCGAAGCCTGCCGCTGATGTAGGGGCTTACCCGCCGGTCTCCGCCGTGAAGCCCGCTGCTTCGATGCCGGCAATCGCCGCCGCTTCGTCGTTGTCGGAGGTATCGCCGGACACCCCTACCGCACCCACGAGGGCGCCGCCTTTGTCGCGCATCAGCACGCCGCCCGGTACCGGCACCAGCGTGCCGCCGGACATTTCGATGAGCGCAGCCGCCATGTGCGGCCGCTCGACACCGATCTGATGCAGGCGCCGCGAGCCCGTGCCGAACGCGACCGCGCCAAAGGCCTTGCCGGATGCGATCTTGGACCGCAGGATCGGGTTGCCGTCCTCCTCGGCATAGGCGCGCAACGCTCCACGGCTGTCGACGACCGCCACGCCGAGCGGCTTGAACTTCTTTTCGCGGGCGACCGCGAGTGTTTTGTCGATGATGGTACGGGCTTGGGCAAGCGTCAGTGTCATCGCGTCTCTCCTTCTAGCGACAGTGCCGATCACGCATAGCGTAATAGCGCCACAACAGCCATGAGCCGCGATTTCCAGCTACCGGGCCGCTCGCCGGTCATCGCCTGCGAGGGCATGGCCGCCACCTCGCATCCCCTGGCGAGCCGGGTCGCCATCGAGACGCTGCGCGCCGGCGGCAATGCAGCCGACGCCGCAGTCGCCGCGGTCGCGGTGCTATGCGTGGTGGAGCCGCATATGACCGGGATCGGCGGCGATTGCTTCGCGATGATCCACGTCCCCGGCGAGCCGGTCTGGGGCTACAACGGGTCCGGCCGCGCCGGCGCACGCGCTTCGCTCGAGGCGGTTGTGGCGCAGGGCCTGCGCACGATCGCGCCGGACTCGATCCACGCCGTAACGGTGCCGGGCGCGGTCGATGCCTGGGCTGCGATCCTTGCGGCCCACGGCCGCTTTTCCCTCGACCGGGCGCTGGCGCCGGCGATCCACTACGGCGAAAGCGGATTTCCGGTCGCCGCACGCATCGCCTGGGATTGGGCGCAAGCCGTCGGCAAGCTCCGCGCCGATGCCGGCGCCGCGCGACATTTCCTGTTCGCCGGACACCCTCCGGAGCAAGGCGACGTCGTCAGATTGCCGGCGCTGGCGCAGTCGCTCAAGGCGATCGCGGCGGAGGGCCCTCGCGTCTTCTATGAGGGCCTGCTCGCCCGGGATATGGCGGCGACGGTGGCCGCACGGGGATCCTTCCTCCGCGCGGAGGATTTCGCCTGCCATCGCGGCGAGGTGGTCGCGCCCATCACCGCGAACTACCGCGGCCTCGACGTGCTGGAATTGCCACCCAACACCCAGGGCCTGACGGCATTGGTGCTGCTCAACATCCTCGAGCGCTTCGATCTCGCCGCGTTCGATCCCGGCGGCGCCGACCGCTTCCATATTGCGCTCGAGGCGGCGCGGCTCGCCTATGGCGTGCGCGATGCCCACATCGCCGATCCCGCCGCCATGCGGGTTTCGCCGCTGGATCTGCTGGACAAGAACTTCGCGGCGACGCTTGCCCGCGGCATCAACCGTGCGCAGCGCGTGCCGTTGCCGGCTGTCCCATCGCCGGGCGACGATACTGTCTATCTCACGGTAGTCGATCGCGACCGCATGGCGGTTTCGCTGATCAACACGCTGTATTCCACGTTCGGCGTGGGCATCTGCACGGAGCAGACCGGCATCATGCTCACCAATCGCGGCGCCTGTTTCGTGCTTGACCCCGACCATCCCAACGCATTCGGTCCCGGCAAACGGCCGATGCACACGATCATCCCGGCGCTCGCTTTCCGCGCGGGGCGGTGCGAGCTCTCGTTCGGGGTCATGGGTGCACACTACCAGCCCATGGGCCACGCGCAGCTCATCACCAACATGGTTGACTACGGCATGGACGTGCAGGCGGCCATCGATGCGCCGCGCGCGTTCTTCGTAGGGGAAAGCACGATCGCGGAGCGCGGGCTGCCGGAAGCGGCCATCGCCGGCTTGCGGCAGCGCCGCCACAACGTGTTGCTGGCGTCGTCGCCTTGGGGGGGCGGGCAGGCGATCCGCATCGACTGGGAGCGGGGCGTGCTGATCGGGGGCTCGGATCCGCGCAAGGATGGCTGCGCGCTTGGATACTGAATGAGGTTGGCCCGTCCGCGCGACGCTAGGACGCCTTGTCCTCGCCCTTGTCCTTGTCGCTCAGGCGCTCGAGACGCTTCTGCATCTCTTCCATTTGGCGTTTGAGATCGTGGATCTCGTCGCCGGCGCCGCCCGGTTGCGGCGTGGTTCGGTCCGGCTCCGCGCCCGCCAGTCCTTCGCGCCGGGCGAACGGCGTGAACATGGCAAACGCCCGCTCGAACATTTCCATGTTCCGGCGCACTTGGTCCTCGAGCGCGCCGAACGGGCCGCCGCCGAAAGCCTGCGCCATCTGGTTTCGAAACTTTTCCTGCTCGCGGGTCAGCGAGTCGATGGAGACCTCGAGATAGCGCGGCACCAGCATCTGCATGCTGTCGCCATAAAAGCGGATGAGCTGGCGCAGGAAAGCGATGGGAAGGAGACTCTGCCCCTCCTTGTTCTCCTGCTCGAAGATGATCTGAGCCAGCACCTGGCGGGTGATGTCCTCGCCGGTCTTGGCATCGTGGACGAGAAAATCCTCCCCCGCCTTCACCATGGACGCGAGGTCTTCAAGCGTGACATAGGTGCTGGTGCCGGTGTTGTAGAGCCGCCGGTTGGCGTATTTCTTGATGGTGATCGGTTGATCGGACTTAGCCATGGCGCGCACGCTCGACGATGATCTGTTTGAGTACGACATGCGTGATGTCATCGCCGGTATTGACGTCGTAGACCACGAAGTCCTCCTCGTCCTCCACCAGGGCGCCGAGGTCATCGATGCTCACGTAGCTGCCCGCAGCCGGATTATAGAGCCGTCGGTTGGCATATCGCTTGATGACGACCGGTTCTGCCGGCATGACGATCTCGGTTCGCGCCTGTCCCGTGAGCAGCATAGCCTGTTTTTTTTGAACGCGGCCACCGTTTTATCGGACGCCGGCGGCGGGCAGGGTCCGCTCCGCAGGCCTTCCCTCGCGCACAATTGATGCAGGACAGCCCGGCGATGCTTCCAATTGACAGGCCCCCACCCACATCCAAGGATGCGGCCACGGGCGACCGATCACCGCCGCGTCATGCGGGCGTTGCCAGGAGCCGATAGTGACCCGATAGGCGAGTTACCGTCGCCGTCCAGCCGAAATGAAGGGAGTTATGAGATGAAGGACGATATCGTCATCGTCAGCGCGGCGCGCACGCCGGTCGGCGCCTTCAATGGGGCGTTTGCGGCCCTGCCCGCCCACGAATTGGGGAAGGTGGCCATTCAGGAGACCCTCAAGCGCGCGGGCGTCGAGGGCGCGCAGGTGTCCGAAGTCATTCTGGGTCAAATCCTCACGGCCGGTCAGGGCCAGAACCCCGCCCGCCAGGCTTCGATCGCGGCCGGCATCCCAGTCGAGAGCCCGGCCTGGGGCGTCAACCAGCTCTGCGGCTCCGGGCTGCGGGCGGTGGCCCTCGGCTACCAGGCCATCCTCAACGGCGATTCCGAGATCGTGGTGGCTGGCGGCCAGGAGTCGATGAGCCAGGCGCCGCACTGCGCGCATCTGCGCAGCGGCGTCAAGATGGGCAATTTCGAGATGGTCGACACCATGATCAAGGACGGCCTCTGGGACGCCTTCAACGGCTACCACATGGGCAACACCGCCGAGAACGTTGCGCGCCAATGGCAGATCACCCGCGCGCAACAGGACGAGTTCGCGGTCGGGTCGCAAAACAAGGCGGAGGCGGCGCAGAAGGCGGGAAAATTCAAGGACGAGATCGCGCCGGTCACGGTGAAGACCCGCAAGGGCGACGTGGTTGTCGACGCCGACGAGTATCCCAAGCACGGAACCACGCTCGATGGGATCGCCAAGCTGCGGCCGGCCTTCGCCAAGGACGGTACGGTCACCGCCGCCAACGCATCCGGGATCAATGACGGTGCTGCTGCGGTCGTGCTGATGACCGCGAGCGAGGCGGCCAAGCGCGGCAAGACGCCGCTCGCGCGGATCGTGTCCTGGGCGCATGCTGGCGTCGATCCCGCAATCATGGGGACCGGACCGATCCCGGCTTCGCGCGCAGCGCTCAAGAAGGCGGGCTGGAACATCGGCGATCTCGATCTGATCGAAGCAAACGAGGCGTTTGCCGCGCAAGCTTGCGCCGTCAACAAGGACCTCGGCTGGGACCCCTCGAAGGTCAACGTCAATGGCGGGGCGATCGCGATCGGTCACCCGATCGGCGCCTCCGGCGGACGCGTCCTGGTGACGCTGCTCTATGAGATGCAGAAGCGCAACGCCAAGAAGGGGCTCGCCACGCTCTGCATCGGCGGCGGCATGGGCATTGCAATGTGCGTCGAGCGCTAGAGGGAGACAGGCGACAGAGCAGCACGATGACGGCGGACGACCGATGATGACTCATCGGTCCCTTTGCGTGCGTCGTCTGCCGTATACACCACAATAGGGTTCGTCCAGGGAGGAACTGACATGTCACGCGTTGCGGTGGTGACGGGCGGAACGCGCGGAATCGGGGAATCGATATCGAAGGCTCTGAAAGCCGCAGGTTACAAGGTCGCCGCCAACTACGGCGGCAACGACGACGCAGCACAGAAATTCAAGGCCGCGACCGGCGTTCCGGTCTACAAATGGGACGTCTCGTCATTCGACTCTTGTGCCGGCGGCCTCAAGCAGGTCGAGGCCGATCTCGGTCCGGTCGAGGTGCTGGTCAACAATGCCGGCATCACCCGCGACACCATGTTTCACCGCATGACGCCCGAGCAGTGGGGCGCGGTGATCAACACCAATCTGAATTCCCTGTTCAACATGTGCCGTCCGGTGATCGAGGGCATGCGCAGCCGCAAGTTCGGCCGCATCATCAACATCTCCTCCATCAACGGCCAGAAGGGGCAGATGGGCCAGGCGAACTACTCGGCGGCCAAGGCGGGCGAACTCGGTTTCACAAAGGCGCTGGCGCAGGAGAGCGCCAAGAGCGGCATCACCGTCAACGCCATCTGTCCCGGCTATATCGCGACCGAGATGGTGAAGGCGGTGCCCAAGGAGGTATTGGAGAAAAACATCCTGCCGCACATCCCGGTCGGCCGGCTGGGGGAGCCGGAGGAGATCGCGCGCTGCGTGGTGTTCCTCGCCTCCGACGATGCCGGTTTCATCACCGGTTCAACCCTGACCGCCAATGGCGGCCAGTATCTGGTTTGAACGCAAGGACGGCGGCCACAACGTTTGTCAGATCGAGCCTCCGGGCGGCGCCCAGCCCATCGGCGCCAGCTCGAAGCCTTTGAAGTCGAAGCCGGGCGCCACGGTGCAGCCGACCAAAGTCCACGCGCCGAGGCTTGCCGCCGCCTGCCAAACGTGAGCCGGCACGATCGCCTGCGGGCGTTCGCCCGCGGCAAGGTCCGGCCCGAGCGTCACGCGCTCGACGGCGTCGTCCTTGGCGGCGGCGATCTCGAGTCTGAGCGGCGCTCCGGCGTGGTAATGCCAGGCCTCGACCGCATCGACCCTGTGCCAGTGCGAGCGCTCGCCGCGCGCAAGCAGGAAGTAGATCGCGGTCGATGCCGCGCGCCCGCCCTCCACTGTGCGGGAGTCGCGGAACGTTTGGCGAAAATGTCCGCCCTCGGGATGCGGCTTTAGATCGAGCAAGCGAATCACATCGGCAGCTGACAACACGACGCTAACGCGATTTACGCGGATCCTCGACCGCGCCCGTCAGGGATTCCATGAAAGCGACGAGGTCGAGACGCTCCTGCTCCGTCAACTGGAGCGGCAGCATCAGCGGGGATCGGCTCGGACGATCGATGCCGCCCTTTTCATAATGTTTCACCGCGTCGTACAGCGTCGCCGATGATGCGTCATGCATGTAGGGCGGGTGCAAGGCCACCGAGCGAAGCGTCGGCGTCTTGAAGGCGAACTGCATCAGTGCGTCGTCTTTGAGCTCGCTTCCGCGACCGCGATCAGTGGTCGACGTGCCGATATCGTGGAACCGGTCGTCGGTGAATCTCCAGCCGGTGTGGCAGACAAAGCAGGCCGCTTTGGTGTTGAAAAGCACGAAGCCGCGCTTGGCCTGCTCGGAAATCGCGCTCTCGTCCCCCTCGACCCAGCGGTCGAAAGCGGCGGGCCCGGGCTCCAACGCGCGCTCGAAGGCGGCGATCGCTCGGGCGATGGAATCGATGTTGATAGGCGTGCCCGGCAATGCGGCTTGGAACTTTGCGGAGTAGGCAGGGTTCGACCGCAATCGTTCCTCGATCACCTCGACCTTGACCGGTGTCGCAGTCTCCCGCATCGACATCGAGCCAGTGGCGATCGACGACTTGGCTTGCGCTTCCAGGCTCGGGTTGCGGCCGTCCCAGCCGAACGGGCCCTTGCCGGCATGCCCCAATCCGATCAGCGGTTGCGACTTGCGCGATGTGAGCTTACCGGAATCGTTCTTGCTGCGGGCATCCGTCACCGTCCAACCCAGCTCGGGGAAGTGGCAACTGGCGCAGGCTGTTGTTCCGGAGGCGGAAATCTGCGGGTCGAAGAATAGATCGCGGCCGAGGTCGACCAGTGCCTGGCTTTCGACGGTAGACGGCGGCGGGCGTCGGTAATCCGACTTCATGCGAGCGATCTCGCCCTGCGCCGCAAGCAGTGTCGGTGTGGCGATCAATAGTAGAGCCCCCAAGGGCAGCGTGATCCCCACCGCGATGGTCCTTTCCCGGGCTCCCATCGGCATCCTCCTGGCGCTGATAGCGATGGCAAAATCTTTGAATGTTTCTTGTGGCCGAAAATAGCCATAGCCGTTGGCTATAGGCTCGCGGCCATTCGTTGAAACGATGCAACCTAATTATAGCAGCCCTACTCGCTGATGCTCAAAAGCGAAACCAGCGTGCTGGCTGCGGTAGGCGTCAAGATCTGTTCTTGCGCTCGCGAATTTCGGCGAACACTTTCCACGCCGGGCTGCCGGCGAGCCCGACCGATTTTGCCACCTCGGGCACGTCCGCGCGCAGGAACGGGTTCGCCGCCTTTTCCTCGCCGATGGTTGAGGGAACCGTCGGCTTGTGCGCCGCGAGGAGTTTATCGACCTCGGCCGCGCGCGCATTGAGCGCCGCGTTGTTGGGTTCGATCGTCTTCGCGAAGCGAATGTTGGCCTTGGTGTATTCGTGGCCACAATAGATGCGGGTGTCGTCAGGCAGGCCGCGCAGTTTCAGCAGCGACTGCCACATCATTTCCGGCGTGCCCTCGATGACGCGCCCGCAGCCGATCGAGAACAGGGTATCGCCGACGAAGGCCACCTTATCGGCCGGCAAGAAGTAGCTGATATGCCCAGCGGTGTGGCCGGGAGTCTCGAACACGCGCGCTTCGAGCGAGCCGACCTTGACCTTGTCATTCTCGCGCACGGTCGCATCGACCTGGGGAATACGCGCGGCCTCGGCATGGGGCGCGACGACGCGGCAGGAATATTTCTGCTTGAGTTCGGCGATGCCGCCGGTGTGGTCGGCATGATGGTGGGTCACGAGGATGTCGCTGAGCCGCCAGCCGGTTGCCTTCAGGGCGGCCTCGACTGCCGCGGCCTCGGGCGCATCGATCGCAGCGGTCGCTCCGCTTTCGGAGCAGTGCAGGAGCACGCCGAAATTGTCCTGCAGGCATGGAAAGAGATGGATTTGCGCCGCCATGTTGATCGCTCTCCGGATGCGTGAGCCCAATGGCTAGTTAGGCACCCACGCGCCCTGCCTGCAAGATCGGGGCGATGCATTTTGCCGTTGGACGCCGGGTGGCGGGATTGCTTACCCTCCGATGCCCATGCCGGCCACGCCAACCCGTGCTAGCATTCCCCTATGTCTATCGACGTCGTCGATCTGCGCAATTTCTACGCCCAGCACCTCGGCATCGTCGCCCGCCGTTTCGTCGGCCGTGGCATCCGCCGGCGTTTCGCCGACACCCGCGGCATGAGCGTGCTCGGAGTGGGTTATCCAACGCCCTATCTCGGGCTGTTTCGCGAGGAGGCCGAGCGCTGCCTTGCATTCATGCCGGCGGCGCAGGGGGTCGTGAAATGGCCCAGCGACCGGCCCGGTCTCGCCGCCCTGGTGGACGAACTCGAACTGCCGCTGACCGACTCGGCCGTCGATCGGGTCCTGCTCGTGCATGCGCTGGAAATGGCGCAGGACCCGGCGGCCTTGCTGCGCGAGGTCTGGCGGGTCCTGGCGGCGGGTGGCCGACTGCTCATCGTGGTGCCGAACCGGCGCGGGGTTTGGGCCCGCCTCGATACGACGCCGTTTGGCCACGGCCGGCCCTATTCACGCTCGCAGATCACCCATCTCCTGCGCGAGACCTGGTTCACCCCGACCGGATGGGGCGAGGCGCTCCATGTCCCGCCGGTCGCACGCGGCTGGTTTCTGCGCTCGGCAGTGGCCTGGGAGCGGGCAGGATCGGCGGTCGCCACGCCCTTCGCCGGGGTGCACATCGTGGAGGCGACGAAGCAAGTCTACCGCGCCGTGCCGGCGCGGCGCGAACGGGTCCGCTTGGTGCCTGCCCTCGAGCCCGCGCTCGCGCCGTGAACGCAACGCTCGCGAGATAGACCGCACGAAGCGAAACACCGCGCGGACACGGTGGACGGCATCTAAGCGGCGTGCAGCCGGCGACTGCAATCACTCGCGCGCGGTGGGCTCGTCTCCGCCGTCACCGCCGCCTTGAATGTCGGGGCGCGGACCGCGATGCCGCCGGCGTCGGCGGTGAAGCGGAAAACGGTCGGGCTGATTGTCATGGCCGTTCGAGCCCGGCTGGTGGCCCTGGCCCTGGTGCGGTTGATGCTGCTGAGGCTGCTGCCCGCCGGTGATGAAGGACGGCAACCGCTCCACGTCGCCTTCAGCGGGAGCGTTGCCCTGCTGGGGACGTTGAGACTGGTGCGGCTGCTGCTGCGGAAAGGGTTGCGCATCGCGCGGGATATAGGGCTGCGGCTCGCGCGTGCCGTAAGGCGAATCGCCGGGCCCGCCCATCGATTGTCCGTCGTCGTCGCCGTCGTCGAAACCGTCGTCGCGCGCGCCCTGCGTTTCGTTTTCCCCGCGCGCGAAGTGCGGGTTGTTCTGCCGGAATTGCTCCTGGGCCGCCGCGATCACGCGGTAATAGTGCTCGGCATGCTGGTAGTAATTTTCCGCCGCGATCGGATCACCCGAGGTCTGCGCGTCGCGCGCGAGCTGAATGTATTTTTCCGCAATATGAGAGGGATTTCCGCGAATTTTCACATCCGGCCCATTCGACTCATAAACGCGTACCATCGGATTGTGACTCTTGCGGTGGTTGTTGCGCCCGCGCATGCGCTTGTTCTGACCGTTTCTCATGATTCGCCTATCGCCAACCCCTTCATTGTGGCAGCCTGCCGCCGCCGTGCTTCACCAAAACAAGTCGATGCTCTGCCGCACGAGCAACACGCCATTGTTGCGCCCTGGCCCGTTCAAGCAGGCGTCAAATACGGCGCCTTCGCCGCGATGTCAGATTCCGTGTCGTGAAGCAGCAACCCCTTGACCGCAGCATACCGCGGTGTTGCCCACCTCTTCCTCACGGGCATGTCCGCCTTGCCCGCGGATCAGCACCGAACCGATGAAGCATCTCGTCCCGATTGGGCGAACTCTCTGCCGGGTCATCCGGCGTCCTTCGTCCGCTTGGTTCGCACCGTCGGCTCTCCGCAGTCCTGCTCCGGGGCTCGCTATCGGCGCTCAGTAATCTCGGGTCGATTCCTGCCCGAAACCTAGTCGGTCTTGGCCCACAATCCAAGCGCTTTTTTTCGCAGCAGGAATGTGGTGGGCTCATGGCGCTGGGCGCCAAACGAGAGCCCGGGCGATGCCCGAAAGATCGTGCCGGATCGCCTGCGGCGCAAGCCCCGCCGCGATAAAAATCGAGGCCACGGCGGTCTCTTGCCCCCGGCCGAGTTCCACCGCCCCGACCCCGTTCGGCGCGAGCAGGCGGCGGGCGTGAGCAGCGATCGCGCGATACCCGTCGAGACCATCGGGACCACCATCGAGCGCGCGCCGCGGATCGTAGTCGCGCACCTCCGGCTGCAGGCCGGCAATGTCCGCGCGCGCGACATAGGGGGGATTGGAAACAAGAATGTCGAACGGTCCCGCCAGACCGGCCCCGTAATCGCAGGCCACGAATGCGGCACGGTCAGACAGGCCGAGCGCGGCGGCATTGGCGCGCGCGCAGCCGAGCGCGCCGACGCTGATATCCGTGCCGACCCCGCCAGCGTTCGGCAGTTCCGAAAGCAGTGCCAGGAGCAGTGCGCCCGAGCCGGTGCCGAGGTCGACGATGCGCAGCGGATCCGAGGTGCGATGCCTTCCCTCCAGGGCAGCCAACGCCGCCTCGACCACGGTCTCGGTCTCCGGCCGGGGCAGGAGCGTCTCCGCATTGACCCGCAAAGGCAGTCCCCAAAACTCCTTGCAGCCGAGAATACGCGCCACCGGCTCGTGCGCGCACCGTCGCGCAGCCAGCGCGGCGATGGCGTCTGCCTCCGGCGGCACGAGCACCCGGCCCGACTGCGCCACCAGCGCCGCGTGGTCGAGCCCGAGCGCGTGGCCGACGATGATGCGCGCATCGACTTCGGGCGTGTCGATGTTGCGCTCGCGGAACGCGCGCGCGAGGTGCCGGCGCGCGACTTCGACGGAAAGGCCGGCCAATGTGTCGGCCGGAACGGACGCCGCGTCCGCTCTCGCGCCGGCCTCCTTGCACGGACCCCACATCTGCGCCGTCGCCGGGCTCATCCGAGGGTGCCACATATCATCCTGCTGTCCCCTCGGCCGCCAGCAGTTCCGCCTGGTGCTCGGTCATCAGCGCTTCGATGATCTCGCCCAAAGCTTCGCCCTCGATCACCTGCGGTAGCTTGTACAGCGTGAGATCGATGCGATGGTCGCTCACGCGACCCTGGGGAAAGTTATAGGTGCGGATGCGCTCGGAGCGGTCGCCGGAGCCGACTTGGCCGCGCCGCTCGGCGGCGCGCGCCGCGTCCTGCCGCTGTCGCTCGTAGTCATACAGCCGCGCGCGCAGGACCGCCATCGCCTTGGCCCGGTTCCTGTGCTGCGAACGGTCTTCCTGCATCATGACGACAATGCCGGTGGGAATGTGCGTCATCCGCACGGCTGATTCGGTCTTGTTGACGTGCTGACCGCCGGCGCCGCCGGATCGCAAGGTGTCGATCTTCAGGTCCTCATCGGCGATATCGATGTCGACTTCGGCGGCCTCGGGCAGCACGGCGACGGTGGCGGTGGAGGTGTGGATACGGCCGGAACCCTCGGTGTCGGGCACGCGTTGCACGCGGTGGACACCGGATTCGAACTTGAGCTTGGCGAATGCACCGCGTCCGCGGATTTCCGCCACGATCTCCTTGTAACCGCCCATCGTGCCTTCGCTGGCGGAGATCACTTCGACTTTCCAGCCCTGCTTGGCCGCATAGCGCTCGTACATGCGGAACAGGTCGCCGGCAAACAGCGAAGCCTCATCCCCTCCCGTTCCCGCACGGATTTCGAGGATCACGTTGCGCTCGTCCATTGCATCTTTCGGAAGCAAAGCAAGTTTGATTTCCTGCTCGAGCGCGGCACGCCTTTGCTCGAGCTGCGGCTTCTCGGCAGCCGCCATCGTGCGCATTTCCGCATCGGTGGAGGAGTCCGCGATGAGCGCATCGAGACCCGCGATCTCGGAAACCACGTTGCGATAGTTGCGCACCGTCTCGACCACGGGACCGAGTTCGGCGAACTCACGCGAGAGCTTCACATAGGTCTCAGGCGTCACTTGAGTGGCGAGCTCGCTTTCGATCGCTTTGTGGCGCGCGAGCAGTGCATCGAGTTTTTGCTCAGGAATCATCGTCACCTCGACTCAACACCCCGAGGTCGTAGACACCGCGCTGCTTCTCGGCCCGGAGCGGCCGATACAAATAGCTTGCGCATCAAAGCTGCAGCCCTTCCTCCGCGGCAAACGCCTTGAGGCGCTCGCGGATCGGGACGCTGCCGGCCGCACAGTCGATCAGGGGCTGGATCAGGGCTGCCGCTTTGCGGGCATTGAGATCCAGCAACATGGCCTTGACCGGGCCGACCGCGGACGGCGAGAGCGAGAGCGAGCGGTAGCCGATCGCAACCAGTGCCAGCGCTCCGATCGGCTTCGAGGCGAGTTCTCCGCACAGCGTCACCGGCTTGGCATGGGCTCGTCCCTGGTCCGCGATGGCCTTGAGCGCTCGCAACATCGGCGCCGAGATCGCATCGAAACGATCGGCGACGCGCGCATTGCCGCGGTCGGCGGCGTAGAAGAACTGGACGAGGTCGTTGGAACCGACGGAGAGAAAATCCACGCGCCGGAGCAGTTCGTCGAGCTGGTAGAGCAAGGACGGGACCTCCAGCATCGTGCCGACCTCGACCCGCTCCGGCAGCTTGTGACTGTGTCGGCGCAGGTGGGTGAGCTCGCGCTCGACCAGGGACTTGGCCTCGTCGAACTCCTCGACGGTGGCGATCATGGGAAACATGACTCTCAGCTCGCGCCCGCCCGCGGCCCGCAGCAGCGCGCGGATCTGGCTGCGCAGCAGTCCCGGCCGGTCGAGTCCGAGCCTGATCGCACGCCAGCCCAAAGCCGGATTCTCCTCCTCGACGTTGCGCATATAGGGCAATACCTTGTCCCCGCCGATGTCGAGGGTGCGGAATGTCACCGGCCGGTCCCCGGCGGCATCCAGCACGGCGCGATAGAGCGCGAACTGCTCGGCGGTGCGGGGCAGCGTCGCCGCCACCATGAACTGCAACTCGGTCCGAAACAGGCCGATCCCGGCCGCGCCGGTTTCCTCGATATGCGGTAGGTCGACGGCCAGGCCGGCATTGATCATGAGCGCGATCTTCTGGCCGTCCTTGGTCATGCACGGCTTGTCGCGCAGAGCCAGGTATTGCAGCTGCCGGCGGGCGCGCAGCCGCACCCGTTCGATATACGCCGCTTCCATGTCGGGCGACGGCCGCACGTGCACGTCGCCGGTCGAGCCGTCGACGATGATGGCGTCGCCGGGGTCGGCGACGCCCGTGGCATTGGCGATCTCGCCCACGGCGGGAATGCCAAGCGCCCGGGCGACGATTGCCACATGCGAATTGGGTCCGCCTTCCTCGAGCACGAGGCCGCGCAGACGCTTGCGATCGTAGTCGAGCAGCGCCGCCGGCCCCATGGAGCGGGCCACCAGAATGGCATTTTCCGGCAGCCGGTCGCGCGACGGCGCGTAGTCCTGGCCGAGCAACTGGTGCATCAGCCGGTTGGCGAGCTCATCGAGGTCATGCAGGCGTTCGCGCAGATAAGGGTCGGTTGCGCGCAGCATGCGCGCGCGGGTGTCCGACTGCACGCGCTCGACCGCGGCTTCGGCGGTCAGCCCGGTGGCCACGGCTTCTTCCAGCCGGTGCACCCACCCGCGGTCGTAGGCGAACATGCGATAGGCTTCGAGCACATCGCGGTGCTCCCCGCCGTCGGCGACCTCGCCGCGCTCGAGCAGCACGTCGAGATCCGACCGCATGGTCTCGACCGCTGCTTCGAGCCGCTTCAACTCTTTCGGTACGTCATCGGCGATGAAATTGGTGATGACGACGCGCGGCTCGTGCAGCACCACGTGACCGAGCGCGATGCCGTCGTTGAGCGCCATGCCGGTGAGCTGCAGCGGGCGGCGGGCGGCGGGCTCGGCGCCGGGCTTTGCGATGGCCGACAATTCGCCCGAGGCGATCATCTCGGCGAGCACCATCGCCGTGGTCTGCAGCGCCTCCTCTTCCTCCTCGGTGTAGGTGCGCCGCGCCCGGTTCTGCACCACCAGCACGCCGAGCGTATTGCCGGCGCGCAAGACCGGCACGCCCAGGAAGGAATGGTAAATCTCTTCGCCGGTCTCCTCGCGGTACGAGAAGGCCGGATGGTTCTGGGCTTCCGACAGGTTGATCGGATTGGCTTCGCTCGCGACCAGGCCGACCAGGCCTTCGTCCGAACGCAGTACGGTCTGGTGCACGGCCTCCTTGTTGAGGCCTTCGGTGGCGTACAGCTCGAGCGTGCCGTCCACGCGCAGTACGTAGACAGAGCAGACCTCCGCCACCATGTTGGCAGCGATCAGCACCACGATCTTGTCCAGGCGCTCCTGCGCGCTGACCTGCTCCGCCATCACCTCGCGAAGCCGGCGCAACAGCACGCGCGGACCGCCGAGCGCGCCACGCATGACGTGATCCCTCGGGCAAGCCCATCCGGCCGGGGGCTGCTCGCCCGCGGCTCGACGAAAGTCAGGAAATGGTACCCGCCGGGTCCGGGCGTCCGCAGCGGCTACAATCCATCAAGCCGTATAGCGAATGCAGCGTGGCCCGGGCAAGCCAAAGCGTTCAGGACGCCACCTTACCAAGCATAGCTTGCCGAAATGCGACCGCAGGCGGCGCGGAATTCGTCGCCGTCGATGAGCGCGGCGTAGACGTCGCGCAGCCGCGGGGCGGGGGGCAGTTTCAGCTTCTCCCTCGATACCCCCGCATTTGGCCCCAACAGCCGCTCGATGGCCCGTTCGAGATCATCCGCGCTGGCAGGCATTTCGAGCGCCGAAGAGGGAATATCGTGGGTGAGAAGCTCGAGGAGGAGGTCGCGCTCGAGGAGCGGCAGGTGCGTCATGACGCGGCCAGCCAGGAGGCTCGCCAGCCCATGATCGGGGTGCCCCTCGTCGGCCAGCGCCGGCTTGACGTTGCGGAATTGACAGGCCTGGTCGAAGGCGGTTGGGGCGGTTTCGAAACAGCACGCCAGCTCTTCCGCCTCTTCGGCGAGGTAATAGCGGTTGAGAGTGTCGAACCAGACGTAACGATACCCGTGCATCGAGAGAAACGGTTCCCACCCCGCCCAGGCCGGCGCCAGCGTATAAGGTGCGAGCGCTTCGACCACCACCACCTTCGGCCGGTAGTTCTGCCAATCGCCATTGAGCAGCACGTCCCGTTCGGCCCCTTCAACGTCGACTTTGAGAAAGTCGAAGGTGCGCGGCGCGTGCTGTTCGCACAGTTCTCTGAGCGTCGCCACCGGAACGACGATGGCTTTCGAAGCCTTTCCGAACTGGCTTTGCGCCGCGCGGGCATGGCCTTCGATCATGGTCGAGAGGCCGTGGAAGTCGTTCACGACGTAGAAGGTTGCTTCGCCCGCCGCCGCGCCGACGAGGGTCTCGAGATGCCGATCGCGCGGTCGCACCGCTCGGCTCAGGCGCGCGAGCCAGGGATTTGGTTCAACGGTAACGCCGCTCCATCCCTTGAGATAGAACGCGAACGACATGTTGTCGTAGACCGGGTGGCCGGAGCCGATGTCGATATAGAACCCTTCAGCGCGGCCGCCGAAGCAGCGCATGAGGTAAAGGTCCTCGAACCGCTGGGCATAGGAAATGGTCTGAGCCGTGGACATGTCTTTGTAAGGCACCAGCCCGATAGAAAAGACCCACCCCGAACAAGTCCATGCGGGGCCGCGTGATGTTATTTATCCAATTCATAGAGCGAGTGCAGCGTGCGTACCGCAAGTTCAGTGTAATTGGCGTCGATCAGCATCGAGAACTTGATCTCGGAGGTGGTGATGGCGCGGATGTTGATGCCTTTCTCCGCCAGCGCCTTGAAGGCCTTGGCCGCCACGCCGGCGTGGCTTCGCATGGCGACCCCGATCACCGAGATCTTGGCGACGTCGGTGGCCCGGTCGAGCCGGTCGTACCCGATCTGGGCCTTGGACTTGGCGAGCACGTCGGTCGCCCGCTGGTAGTCGGAGGCCGGCACCGTAAAGGTGAGGTCGGTGGTAGCGCCG
>Ga0114129_10003019_pt1 | contig 23602 bp, 22 predicted proteins | sample RhiMetdeltSRZDD1_FD_80071 | JGI IMG/M metagenome (GOLD analysis project Ga0114129, IMG submission 80071) | Populus rhizosphere microbial communities from Tennessee, USA - Rhizosphere MetaG P. deltoides SRZDD1 (version 2) (version 2) | ecosystem: Host-associated > Plants > Roots > Rhizosphere >...
CACCCGCCAGCACGCTGGCCGGGATGCCGTCCAGCTTGGTGTCCAGCTGCAGCGCGGTGACGAAGTCCTTGGTGCCGGCGACCTTGAAGTCCATGTCGCCGAAGGCGTCCTCGGCGCCGAGGATGTCGGTCAGCGCGACGTACTCCGTCTTGCCGTCGACCTCGCCCGAGATCAGGCCCATCGCGATACCCGCGACCGGAGCCTTCAGCGGCACACCGGCGGACAGCAGCGACAGCGTCGAGGCGCACACCGAGCCCATCGAGGTGGACCCGTTGGAGCCGAGTGCCTCGGACACCTGGCGCAGCGCGTACGGGAAGTCCTCGCGCGACGGCAGCACCGGCACCAGGGCCCGCTCCGCGAGCGCGCCGTGGCCGATCTCGCGCCGCTTCGGCGAACCCACCCGGCCGGTCTCACCGGTCGAGTACGGCGGGAAGTTGTAGTTGTGCATGTAGCGCTTGCGGGTCTCCGGCGACAGCGTGTCCAGCTGCTGCTCCATCCGGAGCATGTTCAGCGTGGTGACGCCCATGATCTGGGTCTCGCCGCGCTCGAACAGCGCCGAGCCGTGCACCCGCGGCAGTACCCGCACCTGCGCGGTCAGCGGCCGGATGTCGGCCAGACCGCGGCCGTCCATCCGGACCTTCTCGGTGAGCACCCGCTGCCGGACCAGCTTCTTGGTCAGCGACCGGAACGCCGCGGACAGCTCCTTCTCGCGACCCTCGAAGTCGCCGGCGAGCCGCTCGACCACGGAGGCCTTCAGCTCGTCGGTCTTCGACTCCCGCTCCGCCTTGCCGGCGATGGTGAGGATCGGGGCCAGCTCCTCGGCCGCCGCCCTCTCGACCGCGGCGAACGCGTCCTCGGCGTAGTCCGGGAAGACCGGGAACTCGCCGGTCGGCTTGGCGGCCCGCGAGGCCAGGTCGGCCTGCGCCTCGACGAGGGCCTTGATGAACGTCTTCGAGGCCTCCAGGCCCTCGGCCACGACCTCCTCGGTCGGCGCCTGCTTGCCGGCGGCGACGGCGTCGAAGGTGCCCGGGGTCGACTCGGCCTCTACCATCATGATCGCGACGTCACCGGTCTCGGTCACCCGGCCCGCGACAACCATGTCGAAGACCGCGTCCTCGAGCTCGCTGTGGGTGGGGAACGCCACCCACTGGCCGTCGATCAACGCGACGCGGACGCCGCCGATCGGACCGGAGAACGGCAGCCCGGCGAGCTGGGTGGACATCGAAGCGGCGTTGATCGCCAGCACGTCGTACAGCTTGTCCGGGTTCAGCGCCAGGACCGTGATGACGACCTGGATCTCGTTGCGCAGGCCGGACACGAACGACGGCCGCAGCGGGCGGTCGATCAGCCGGCAGGTCAGGACGGCCTCCTCGGACGGACGGCCTTCGCGGCGGAAGAACGAGCCGGGGATCCGGCCGGCGGCGTACATCCGCTCCTCAACGTCCACCGTCAGCGGGAAGAAGTCGAACTGGTCCTTGGGCTTCTTGCTGGCCGTCGTGGCCGACAGCACCATGGTGTCGTCATCCAGGTACGCCGCGGCCGAGCCGGCGGCCTGCCTGGCGAGACGTCCGGTCTCGAAGCGGATGGTGCGGGTTCCGAAGCTGCCGTTGTCGATGGTTGCTTCGGCGTACTCGGCGCCCTCCATGGGCGCGCTGGTGGTTCCCGTCACGGGATACCCCTCTCTTGCCTGGAACGACTGCGAGGCGCGAGTGCGGGGTGCCGGTCTTCGATCGAGGCCCGCGGGGCAGGTGTGTCGTCCCGAAGGTCACTACCGAGGACCGGTCAAACTCCGTCACGCAACGCGTCGTCCCGTTGTCGTTGATTACGTATTCAGTTGTGGGTGGATATGCGAGGAGCGGTCACCGAGAGGTGACCGCTCCTTACGTGATCATCGGCGAAGGCCGAGCCGCTCGATCAGGGACCGGTAGCGGCTGATGTCCTTCCTCGACAGGTAGTTCAGCAACCGGCGGCGCTGACCGACCAGCAGCAGGAGCCCACGACGGCTGTGGTGGTCGTGCTTGTGCTCCTTCAGGTGCTCGGTGAGCTCCGCGATGCGGTGGGTCAGGATCGCAACCTGGACTTCAGGGGAACCCGTGTCGCCCTCGCTGGTTGCGTACTCGTCGATGATCTTCTTCTTCGTCGCAGCGTCGACCGACACGCGATCTCCTCTCGAATCCGTTGCGCGGCGCACCGGGGCTGGTCTTCACCCGGGCACTCTCTGTCCGCGGCCGCAGTTACGGCAACGCAAGATTACCAACACATGTCGCGCAAACCGAATTCGGCCCGCCGCGTCGGACACGCCGGCGCCGGGCTCTGCGTACGCCGGCCCTGGGCGAGATGTCAGGCGGCGCGCTGCAGGCGCTCGAGCTCGGTGTCGAACTCGGCGGCCAGCCGGTCGACCAGGTCGTAGCGGTCCTCGGCGACGGCCAGGTTCACGCGCTCGATGTACGTCCGCTCCAGCTCGGAGGTCTGGGCGGCGCGGGACTTGGCGAAGTTCATCTTTCCTCACATCGATAGTGCTCGGGTCCTGGGTGAAGCTGATCTGAGCCTCACCATCATTCAACTGGACGATCGGCTGCGCTCATCCAGGAATGGCCTTTCCGGGCTCGTGAAATCAGTCACAAGCCTCAGACGGTGGTCAGGATCCTCCGGGCCTTGTCGACGTCTGCCTTCATCTGGGTGATGAGGTCGTCGATGGAGTCGAACTTGACCTGGCCGCGCAGCCGGTCGACGAAGTCCACCGCGACCCGGGCGCCGTACAGCTCGAGGTCGTCGCGGTCCAGCACGTACGACTCGACCCGGCGGTCCATGCCGTCGAACGTCGGGTTGGTACCGACGCTGATCGCCGCCGGCAGCCGGTCCTCGTACGACGGTGCGCCCGGGCCGGGCTCCAGCACGGTGAGCCAGCCGGCGTACACCCCGTCGGCCGGTACCGCGGTGCCCGGCTCCGCCGGCACGTTCGCGGTCGGGAAGCCCAGCTCGTGCCCGCGGTGGTCGCCCTCGACCACCACGCCGGTCACCCGCAGCGGCCGGCCGAGCGCGTCGGCGGCCGCCGCCACGTCGCCGTCCGCGACCCGTTCCCGGATATACGTCGAGGACCAGGCCTGGTGTTCCGGCCCGGCGTCCCCGGTCAGCGCCAGCGCATCGACCTCGAACCCGGCCGCATCGCCGGCCTCGACCAGCGTGTCGACATGGCCCGCCGCCTTGTGGCCGAAGCGGAAGTTCTCCCCCACCACGACCGCCCGAGCCTGCAGCCCGTCCACCAGCACCTGGTCGATGAACTCCTGTGGCGACCAGGACGACACCTCGCGGTCGAACCGCAGCACCAGCACCGCATCAGCGCCTGCGGCGCCCAGCAGCTCGACCCGCCGCTCGACGTCGCACAGCATCAGCGGGGCGTGGTCCGGACGCAGCACCCGCATCGGGTGCGGGTCGAACGTCAGTGCGACGACCGGGAGGCCGCCGAGCGCCCGCGCGCGCTCCGCGGCCCGGGCGAGCACCGCCTGGTGCCCGCGGTGCACCCCATCGAAGTTGCCGATCGTCACCACCGTCGGACCGAGGTCCTCCACCGCACTCAGGTCGTGCCAGACACGCATGTCAGCAGCATTCCACGGCCCGGCCGGTGGCCGACGCCCGGGTGCACGGCCCGCGATCTCGGTATATCCCCGGGTCAGGGCCTGCCGGTCCTAACGCTCGGCTGACCACATCGCGGCGATGTGCCGCGAGTCCGTGCCGCAGCATCCGCCGAGGAGCGACAGGTTCGGCAGCAGTGACCGCAGCCCGTTCTGGGACTTGGCGAGCTCGACCGGGTCTCCCTCGTCCAGCTCGGTGGCGACGTCCAGCTCGGCGTGGCTGAGGGTGGATGCGTTGACCCGGAGGCCGTGGACGCGCGAGCACCAGCCCTCGTCCTCGGTAAGCCCGGGCGCGATGTGCGTGGGATGCGCGCAGTTGACCATGAAGTAGTCCGGGCCGCCTTCGGCATCGACCTCGGTCACCGCGGCCGCCAGCGAGGTGCCGTCCGGCAGCCGGCCGTCCTGCTCGACGGTGAACGACACCGCGACCGGCACGCCCGCCGCCCGCGCGGCGCGGACCACACCCACCGCCTCGCCGGTCCCGGTCAGCGTGAGCGCCGTGATCAGGTCGGCGCCTGCCTCCGCCAACGCCTCGATCTGCGGCGCGTGGTAGGCGGCGGCCTCGTCCGGGTCGATGGCCGCACCCGCGACATAGCCGTCGCCGCGGGGTCCGAGGTTGCCGCTGATCAGGAAGCTGCCGAGGCCGGCCTCGTCCCTGATCTGGTCGATGAGCGCGACGGCGTCACGGTTGACCCGGCGAAGCTCGCTCGCCGAGTAGCCGAGCCGTTCGCCCCAGTCGGCGCTGGCTCGCCACGTCGGTGTGTCCAGCTGCAGCGCGGCACCCGCTCGCTCGGCGATGCCCACGTAGTCCCGGTAGTAGCCCAGCAGCAGCTCACGGCCCCGCGCGTCGTCGACGAGCGGAAAGGCCGCGAAGTGCGGCAGCTCGGCCTGGTGGTGGTAGATCAGGTCCGTCTCCAGACCTCCGTCGTTGACGACCGGCTTCCCCGCCAGCTGTGGCAGTGCACCACTCATGGATACCCCTCCTGGTTGTTCCAGACCATCTGGTCTGTTTGTACCAGACTAAGCGGTCTGAAACAATGGGAATATGCCGAGAGATGGCGGGCCAACCCGCGAACGAATCCTGCAGGTCGCCGAGCGACTGATGACGGACCAGGGCTACAGCGCGACCTCCGTCGACCAGGTGATCGCGGAGTCGTCCACCTCCAAGGGCGCCTTCTTCCACCACTTCAGCTCCAAGACCGATCTCGCCAGGCGACTGGTAGAGCGGTACGTCGCGGCCGATCTCGGCCATCTGGACGCCGGCCTCGCCGCCATCGCGGAGATCGAGGATCCGGTGCAGCGCGTGGTGGCCTTCCTGCGGTTCTACGAGGACGGCGCCGACGCGTTGATGGCGGCGCAGTCCGGGTGCCTGTACGCCACCGTCCTGGCGGAGCGGGGGTTCACCGGCAGCGACATGAACCGGCAGGTGGCCAAGGCCGAGCAGGTGTGGCGCGACGCGTTCTCCGACCTGCTACGCCCTGCGCTCGCCTCCCGGCCACGCGCGACCGACGTGGAGGTCGACGACCTGGCCGCGCACCTGTACACGACGTTCGAGGGCGCATTCATCCTGTGCCGCACCATGCAGGACCCGTCGGCCATGCGGTCACAGCTGAGGACCTTCCGGCAACTGGTCGAGGCGCTGCTACGGGCCGGCTGACCTGTAGCGGCCGGCGAGCGCGCGGAGGGTGCGGCCGAGCGGCACGTCCAGCCGGAGGGTGGCCAGCGGATCCCCGCGGGTGGCGCCCTGGTTGACGATCGCGACGTCGATACCGCGGCGGGCGGCGTGCCGGACGAACCGCAGGCCCGACATCACCGACAGCGATGAGCCCAGCACGAGCAGCGTGCGCGCGGCGTCGACCAGGGCGTAGCAGCGCTCGACCCGGTCCCGCGGCACGTTCTCGCCGAAGAACACCACGTCCGGTTTGAGCCGGTCGTCGCCGCAACCGGCGCAGCCGACCAGCCGGAACCGCGCCACCACGTCGTCGACCAGCTCGGCGTCGCCGTCCGGGTTCACCCGGGAGACCTCGGCGGCGAAGTCCGGGTTGGCTGTGCGCAGCCTGGCGTCGTGCGCGAGCCGGGTACAGCGCCACCGGCAGGACAGGCACACCACCTCGGCCAGACTGCCGTGCAGCTCGATCACGTCCCGGGCACCGCCGGCCTGGTGCAGCCCGTCGACGTTCTGGGTGACGATGCCGCCGACCAGGCCCCGCCGCTGCAGCGCCGCGACCGCGCGATGCCCGTCGTTCGGCTCGGCCTGCGTGATCGTCCGCCACCCGAGATGACTGCGTGCCCAGTACCGCTGCCGGGCCCGCGTCGTACCGACGAACTCCCCGTACGTCATCGGCGTGTGCCGGCGTAGCGACCCGCTCGGCCCGCGATAGTCCGGGATGCCCGACTCGGTCGACAGACCGGCACCACTCAGTACGACGACCCCGCCGCGGTCCACGAGCTCGGCCAGCCGCGCCAGCCCTTCCTCCCGGTCCGCGGCCGGCACAGCTGCCTCCGGCACGGTCAGCGCGGGCATCCGCGCCCGGTAGGCAGCCACCCGTCCAGCGTACGGCGCTACTCGATCCGGGGCGGGCCCGCGGACAGCCGGCGCTCAGCCGCCGCTCGGACCTCGACCGGGTCCATGCTCGACCAGTCCGCGTCCAGCCACCAGTTCGCGCCCGCCTCGGCCCACGGCCGCACCGACTCCGCGGCCTTCGCCGGGTCGTCCGCCGGAGTGGTCCCCTCCATCACCACGTCGTACCCGTCCATGGTCAGGCCCTGCTCGGCCCGGTGCTCGCGGATCCAGGTGACGCCGTCGGCCAGCACCGCGGGAGTCATCTCGGTCCGCTCGGTGGCTCCCGCCGGGGCGTAGTTCGGGATCCAGCCGTCCTGCCCGGCCACCCGGCGCATCGACTTGCGCCGCGGCCAGGCACCGACGCACCACGTCCGGATCCGCGGCTGCTGCACCGGTGGTGGCGGCGCCGGCGGCATCAGGTCGGCCGGTTTGCGGGCACGGTAGTGCTTGCCCTCGAACTCGAACGGCTGGTCCCGCCACAGGTGCGGCAGCATTTCCAGCGCCTCGTCCAGCTGCTCGGCGCGGACCACCCGGCCCGGGTCGTCCTCGAACATCCAGAACCTGCTGTCACCGGCGACCCCGAGGCCGACCGACAGGATCACCCGGCCGTTGCTGAGGTTGTCCACCGTCGAGGTCTGCCCGGCCACGTCCCAGGGCTTCCGGCGCGGCAGCGGGGTGAGCATGGTGCCGAGCTTGATCCGCTCGGTCGTCATCGCCGCCGCAGCGAGCATCGCCCACGCGTCCATCCCCCAGATCGACTCCCAGACGAAGATGGCGTCCCAGCCGTGCTCCTCGGCCAGGGCGGCCAGCTCCGCCGTCGTGCGCGCATCGCCGTACGGGATCACGAAGCCATATCTCATGCCACGTGACCGTACGGGCTCGCACCGACAGAACAGTCAGCCCACGAAGACGGCGGCCGGCTTGTGCACCGGGCCGTGTCGCTCGTACAGCGCGAGGAACATCCCGTCCGGCGCGAACATCGCGCTCAGGCCCTCACCCAGCGGCAGCCCGCTGAGCGGCCTGCCGGCGCGGATCGCGACGGCCTGCTCGGTGGTCGCGTCGTACCGGGCGAACGTCGCCGCGGCCACCTCGCCGATCGGCGTGAACTCGAACTTCTCGGCCAGCGTGTCCAGCGAGCGGGCCGACTCGATCCCGAACATCCCCACCCGGGTCCGGCGCAGCATGGTCAGGTGGCCGCCGACGCCGAGGTCGGTACCGAGGTCACGGGCCAGCGCGCGGATGTAGGTGCCACTCGAGCAGTCCACCGTGACGTCGACGTCGATGCAGTCGAGGCACACGATGCCGCCGTGCCCGACCGGTTCGCTGGCCGCCGGGCGGACGTCGGTGATGTCGTACCGGTCGACCATCACCAGCCGCGCCTTCAGCGCGACCTCCTCGCCTGCGCGGACCCGTGCGTACGCCCGTTTGCCCTCGACCTTGATCGCGGACACCTTGGACGGGACCTGCGAGATCTGACCGCGGAACCCAGCCACCGCGGACTCGATGCCCTCCGGGGTCAGCGCGGCCACCGCATCAGCGTCAGCGGCGCTGACCACGTCGCCCTCGGCGTCGTCGGTGCTGGTCGACGCGCCCAGCCGGATGGTCGCCTCGTACGACTTGTCCGCGGTCTGCAGGTAGCCGAGCAGGCGGGTGGCACGGTTCAGCCCGATCACGAGTACGCCGGTCGCCATCGGGTCCAGCGTGCCGGCATGACCGACCTTGCGGGTTCCGGACAGCTTGCGGACCTGGGCGACGACCTGGTGTGAGGTGATGCCGGACGGCTTGTCCACGACGACGATGCCGTCGTCGGCGACGGAGCGGTCGGCTGGATCGGCGGGCACGGTCACTCGTCGTCCGGCTCCGCACGGTCATCGTCATCGCGACGCTTGTACGGATCGGCGTCACCGGCGGGACGTGCGCCCGCGGCGGTACGGGCCACCTCCGCGTCGGCCGTCCGGACCTTGTCCAGCAGCTCCTCGATGTGGCTGGCCGTCTCGGGTACGGCGTCGAGGAAGAACGCCACGCTCGGCGTGTGCCGCAGCCCGAGCTGCTTGCCGATCTCGGAGCGGATCAGCCCGCGCGCCGACTCCAGCGCCGCGGCGGTGGAGCTGCGGTCCGACTCGTCACCGAGCACGGTGTAGAAGACGCTCGCCTCACGCAGGTCACCGGTCAGCCGGGCGTCGGTCACGGTCACGAACCCGAGCCGTGGGTCCTTGACCCTGCGCTCCAGCATCTCCGCGACGATCTCCTGGATCCGGTCCGCCAGCTGTTTCGCCCTGCCCTCACCCATGGCGTTTCTCTCCTTAGCGCTGCGTCCGAAGAAGCGGGGCGGTGACCGCACCGCTTCTTCGGACGCTACCGCCCGACCCCAAGGGGTCAGGACCGCGGGATCTCCCGCATCTCGAAGGACTCGACGATGTCGCCGATCTTGATGTCGCCGTAGTTGGCCAGTACCAGACCACACTCGAAGCCCTCGCGGACCTCCGCGACATCGTCCCGCTCCCGGCGCAGCGACGCCAGGTCGAGGTTGTCGGCCACCACGGCACCGTCGCGAAGCAGCCGGGCCTTGGCGTTGCGGCGGATGGTTCCGCCGGTGACCATGCAGCCCGCGATGTTGCCGATCCGGGACGACCGGAAGATCTCCCGGATCTCCGCAGTACCGAGCTGGTGCTCCTCGAACTCCGGCTTCAGCATGCCCTTCAGCGCGGCCTCGATGTCGTCGATCGCGGCGTAGATGACCGAGTAGAACCGGACATCGACGCCCTCGCGCTCGGCGTACTCCGCGACCTTGCCCTCCGGGCGGACGTTGAAGCCGATGATCACGGCGTTGTCGACCGTGGCCAGGTTGACGTCGTTCTGGTTGATCGCGCCGACGCCGCGGTGGATGACCCGCAGGTTGACGTCCTCGCCCACGTCGATCTTGGCCAGCGCGTCCTCCAGCGCCTCCACCGAACCGGACACGTCGCCCTTCAGGATCAGCAGCAGCTCGGAGGTCTCGCCCTTCTCCATCGAGGCCATGAACTCCTCGAGGGTGCGGCGGCCGCGACGCTGTGCCAGCTGCGCGTTGCGCTCGCGCGCCTCGCGCTTCTCGGCGATCTGCCGGGCGACCCGGTCGTCGGAGACGGCCAGGAAGTTGTCACCCGCGCCTGGCACCGCGGTCAGACCGAGTACCAGCACCGGACGGGACGGGTCGGCCTGCTCGACGTTGTTGTAGTGCTCGTCGAGCATCGCCCGGACCCGGCCGTACGCCGGACCGACCACGACCGAGTCGCCGACCTTCAGCGTGCCGCGCTGAACCAGCACGGTCGCCACCGGACCACGGCCACGGTCGAGGTGCGCCTCGATCGCGATGCCCTGCGCGTCCTGTTTCGGGTTCGCGCGCAGGTCCAGCGACGCGTCCGCGGTGAGGATGATCGATTCGAGCAGCTCTTCGATCCCGAGCCGCGACTTCGCCGACACGTCGACGAACATCGTGTCGCCGCCGTACGCCTCCGGGACCAGGCCGTACTCGGTCAGCTGGCCGCGCACCTTGGTCGGGTCCGCGTCCGGCTTGTCGATCTTGTTCACCGCCACCACGATCGGCACGTTCGCCGCCTTGGCGTGGTTCAGCGCCTCGATCGTCTGCGGCATCACACCGTCGTCGGCCGCGACGACCAGGACGGCGATGTCGGTCGACTTCGCACCACGGGCACGCATGGCGGTGAACGCCTCGTGACCCGGGGTGTCGATGAAGGTGATCTTCCGCTCCTGGCCGTCGACCTCGGTCGAGACCTGGTAGGCACCGATGTGCTGGGTGATGCCGCCGGCCTCCTTGTCCACCACGTTCGCGTGCCGGATCGCGTCCAGCAGCTTGGTCTTACCGTGGTCGACGTGACCCATCATAGTCACGACCGGCGGCCGCGCCACCAGCGCGGACTCGTCACCCTCGTCCTCGCCGAACTCCAGGCTGAACGACTCGAGCAGCTCGCGGTCCTCGTCCTCCGGGGACACGATCTCGACGTTGTAGTTCAGCTCGGCGCCGAGCAGCTCCAGCGTCTCGTCGTTGACCGACTGGGTCGCGGTCACCATCTCGCCAAGGTGGAACAGCACCTGCACCAGCGACGCCGGATCCGCTCCGACCTTCTCGGCGAAGTCGGTCAGCGACGCGCCACGAGCCAGCCGGACGGTCTCGCCGTCACCGTGCTTGACCCGCACGCCGCCGACGGCCGGCGCCTGCATGTTGTCGAACTCCTGGCGCTTCGCCCGCTTCGACTTGCGGCCACGCCGGGCCGGACCGCCCGGACGACCGAAGGCGCCCTGTGTACCGCCGCGACCACGACCGCCCGGACCCGGACGACCACCGCCGCCGGGACCACCCGGGCCACCGCCGGGACCGCCAGCGGGACCACCGCGGAAGCCACCGCCACCGCCGCCACCACGGGGCGCGCCACCGGGACCGCCCTGGCCGCCACCGGGACGGCCACGACCGCCACCGCCACCGCCACCCGGACCGCCGCCGGGACCACCGGACGGGCGGCCGGAGAACGTACCGGACGACGACTTCGGCATCAGCGACGGGTTCGGGCGCGGCGCACCCGGCACCCCGCCGTCACGGCGCGGACGGTCGGGAGCGTTGCCCCGGCCGGCCGGCGGCCGCGGTGGCATCTGGCCCGGGCCGGGCCGCGGGCCGCCGCCACGCTGCATGCCCTGGGTGGAGCTGAACGGGTTGTTGCCCGGACGCGGCGTGCCCGGTCCACCCGGACGCGGACCGCCACCGCCGGAACCACCCGGGCGCGGCGCACCCGGACGGGGCGCCGCGGGACGCGGCGCGGGCGGAGCTTCGGTACCGCCGGCGGATGCCGCCGGAGCGACCGGCTCGGCCGGCGTCTCCGGCTTGCGCGGACCGGGCTTCGGGCCCGGACGCGGACCCGGCCTGACGGCCGGCGTCGGTGCCTTCACCTCGGCCGGCGCGACCTCGACCCGCTGCGCCGGCTCCGGCACCGGACTCGCGGCCAGTGCCTCGATTGGCGCCTGGACCGGTGTCTCGACCGGTGCGGCGGCCGGCGCCTCGGCGACCGGTGCCTTCTCCACGACCGGTGCGGCACCCTTCTCGGGCTGCTTCTCGGGCTGCTTCTCGGTCTTCTCCGTGGTTTCAGCCGGCTTCGGTGCGGCGGCCTTCTTGGCCGCGCGCTTCTTCGTCGCCGGCGGGTTCTTCTCGAAATCCTCGGCCAGTCGCCGTACCACCGGCGCCTCGATCGTCGAGGACGCCGACCGGACGAACTCGCCCATGTCGTTCAGCCTGGTCAGGACGACCTTGCTGGTAACTCCGAGCTCCTTAGCGAGCTCGTAGACCCGGACCTTTGCCACTGCTCTCCCTCTGGTCCGAGCCTGGTGCGCGGACCGCTAGTTGATGTGCTTGCTCATCGCGTAGCACTCATCGTTCGACACTCATCGAGTGGTCATGAGTCGATGACCCACCTTCATGTCCTCGCACCCTTTCGTGGTGAAACGGTTGCGTCCTTCGTACGGTGCTGCTCGACATACTCCCGCACGAGCGTCAGCTCCAGCGGACCCGGGGCCCTCAGGGCCCGCGGGAACGCCTTGCGTCGCTCGGCGAGGTCGAGGCACTCGGTCGTCGGGTGCAGGTGCGCCCCACGTCCGGGTGCCAGGCGGCCGGGATCCGGTACGACGCCGGGCTGGCCGGCATCGCCCGCGGACACGACCGTCCGCAACAGGTTGGCCGAGCTGTCCCGCTTCCGGCACCCGATACAGGTGCGCACCGTGTCAGCAGCGCGCACGAGCGTGATCAGGCCTTTCGGGTGTGGTTGACGGCTCAGTCGACCGACCGAGGACTCAGTCTACCGGTTCGCGCCTCTGCGTCACATCCGTGTCGGGTCGGATGTCGATCCGCCAGCCGGTCAGCCGGGCCGCGAGGCGGGCATTCTGCCCTTCCTTGCCGATCGCGAGCGACAGCTGGTAGTCGGGTACGACGACGCGAGCCGCACGGGCGGCGGCGTCGACCACCTCTACAGACTTAACCTGCGCCGGCGAGAGAGCATTCCCGACGAAGGTGGCCGGGTCGTCGCTGTGGTCGATGATGTCGATCTTCTCGCCGTGCAGCTCGTGCATGATGTTGCGGACCCGCTGGCCCATCGGGCCGATGCAGGCTCCCTTGGCGTTCACCGCCGGGTTCAGCGACCGGACCGCGATCTTGGTCCGGTGCCCGGCCTCGCGGGCGATCGCGGTGATCTCGACGGTGCCGTCGGCGATCTCCGGAACCTCCAGCGCGAACAGCTTTTTGACCAGGTTCGGGTGGGTCCGGGACACCGTGATCTGCGGGCCCTTGAAGCCCTTGCGCACCCCGACCACGTAGCAGCGGATCCGGGAGCCGTGCTCGTACTTCTCCCCCGGCACCTGCTCCGGAGCCGGAAGCACCGCCTCGATCTTGCCCAGGTCGACCATCACCGACCGCGGGTCGCGGCCCTGCTGGATCACGCCGGACAGGATGTCGCCCTCCTTGCCGGAGAACTCGCCGTACCGGATCTCGTCCTCGGCGTCGCGCAGCCGCTGCAGGATCACCTGCTTCGCGGTGGTGGCGGCGATCCGGCCGAAGTCGTGCGGCGTGTCGTCGTACTCGCGTTGCACCTGGCCGTCCTCGGCCAGTTCCTGCGCGTACACGGTCACGTGGCCCGTTCGGCGGTCCAGCTCGGCCCTGGCATGCTGCACGGCACCCTCGGTGCGGTGGTAGGCGACCAGCAGCGCCTGCTCGATGGCCTCGACGACGACGTCGAGCGAGATGTCCTTCTCCCGCTCCAACGAGCGCAGGACAGCCATGTCGATGTCCATGCTCAGGCCTCCTTCTCCGGCTCGTCCCCGCCCTTGCGGTTGAACTCGACCTCCACCTTGGCCTTCTGCACCTCGTCGTAGCCGATCCGGCGCTCTTTCCCTTCAACGACCAGACCCGCGTCTTCGTCACCGGCGTCCGCGATCCGGCCCTTCACCGATCCCCCGCCGGTCAGCTTGACCGTGACCAGCCGGCCGATGTTGCGCCGCCAGTGGCGCGGCTGGGTCAGCGGCCGGTCGACACCGGGCGAGGAGATCTCCATCGTGTACGACGCGTCGCCGATCAGCTCGCCCATCACGTCCTCGGACACGTCCAGCGCCTTGGACACCGCGCGGGTCACCTCGGCCAGGTCGTCCATGGTGACGCCACCGTCGCGGTCGACCAGGATCCGCAGCTGCCGGCGGCGGCCCGACGGGGAGAGCTCGACATGCTCGAGGTCGCAGCCGAACTGCTCGACGATCGGCCCGAGGAGACCTTCGAGTCGTCCGAGATTGCTCGTGCTCCGGCTCACCGTTCGACCCGCCTCATCTCTCCACTTGTCGCCCGTTGCGCTGCGTCCGCACCGTGAAGTGCGGGGTAGACCACCATATCGGGCCTGGCGCTGAGATAGGTTCGGCGCATGCCCGAGCAGGTTTCGCGTCGTACCGTCATGCGCTCCGCCGCGCTCGCCGCCGGCGGCGCCGTGGCGTTGCCGGTGCTGTCGGCCTGCGATGACGCCGGCCTCGGCGCCGGGCGCTCGACGGGTACGCCGGCGTCCGGCCAGGGCAAGGCCACGGAGCCGACGCGCGACCCGGCCGAGCTGGCCGCACTGCGCGCTGCGACCGGCCAGCTGCTGCTGCTGTCGGCCCGGTACGCCGCCGTCCTCAAGCGCCATCCCGCACTCCGCACCCGGCTCACCGGCCCACGGGCGCTGCACGACGCGCACCTGTCCCGGCTGCGCGGCCTCGGCGGCGGAACAGCGGTCCCGAAGTCGACGCCGAGAGCCGTACCGCCCGTCGCGGCGAAGGCGGTGGCCGAGCTGATCGCCACCGAGCAGCGGCTTGCCGTCGCGCACGCCACCGCTGCCGCCGAGCGGTCGGGTCAGGCGGCCCGCGTGCTTGCCTCGATCGCCGCGAGCCAGGCCCAGATCGCGATCGCCCTGGGCCGGAAGGCGGCGAGCGGCTGATGCTCGACCAGACCGACGCCCTGCAGGCCGCACTGGCCGGCGAGCACGCCGCGCTGTACGCCGTGGGCGTGGCCGGCGGGCACCTGCACGGCACCCGGTTCGGCGCCGCCGGCCAGCTGCACGACCGGCACCGCGACCGCCGCGACCGGCTGGCCGGCCTGCTCACCGCCGCCGGCGCCGAACCGGTCGCGGCCGCGGCGGCGTACGACCTCCCGTCCGCGGTCAGCACCGAGGCCCAGGCCGCGGCGCTGGTCCGGCTGGTCGAGCGGCGCCTGGCCACCGTGTACGGCGACCTGGTCGAGGCGGCGACGGACGCGAAGGTCCGCACCGTCGCGGTCCAGGCCCTGGTGGCGACCGCCCGCGAGCAAGCACTCTGGGGCGGCACCCCGACCGCGTTCCCCGGCGCCGCCCCCTGACGCAGGCAGGATGTCAGTCGTGCCGGCGGTTCCAGGGGCCGGTGACCGCGAAGGTGATGCCCGGGTCGTAGATGTTGAAGTACATCGTGCTGCCGTCCGCGGAGAAGGACACGCCGGCCAGCTCGCCGTACGCGGGTTCGGTCGCCGTCCCGTTGTTGACGCGGTTCTGCGCGAAGACGAAGACCTCGCCGTCCTGGGTGGTGCCGAGCATGTGCTGGTCGCCCTCGCCGTCCTCGCACAGCATCAGCCCGCCGTACGGCGACATGCAGATGTTGTCCGGGGCATCGAACTGGGGGTTCTCCGGCGCCGGCGTGGGCCGGGTGAAGATCACCTCGAGCCGGAGCGTGCGGCGGTTCGGGTCGTACTTCCACACCTGGCCGTCGTGGTTCATCGCGGGGCCGAGCTCGGTCCGCGCGAACGACGACACGAAGTACGCACAGCGGTCCTGCTTGCCCCACCACGCGCCCTCGATCTTGTAGCCGCCGGTGATCGGCTTGGGGTAGTCCTGCGCGCGCACCGACTCGCTGGTCGCCAGCGGGTCCGGCACCGTCATCCACTCCGCCCCGCCGAAGACCGCGCCGGCCTCCTGTACGACGGACAGGTCCGGCAGGCCCGGCACATGGATGGCCTGTAGCACGCCACCGGCGCGCAGGCTGCCGTGACCACCGCGGGGCTGGTTCGGCAGGAAGCGGTAGAAGCTGCCGAGCGGGGCGACGAACGCGTCCTCGGTCTCGTAGACGATCCCGCTCTGCGGGTCCACCGCGACCGCCTCGTGCTGGAACCGGCCCATCGCCTTCAGTGGGACCGGGTTCTCGTTGCGGCGGTCGTCGTACGGGTCGACCTCGAAGATGAAGCCGTGGTCCTTGGTGTACCCGTTGGTGCCCGCCTTGTTCTCGGTCTCCTCGCAAGTCAGCCAGGTGTGCCACGGCGTCGGGCCGCCGGAGCAGTTGATCGCGGTGCCGCCGACGCTGATGTGCTCGGTCGCCTCGCGGCCGTGCTTGTCCACCCGGAGCGTGCTGGTGCCGCCCGCGGCGGCCGGGTCGTAGGTCCGCTCCGGCGGCGCCTGGACCTTGATCGGCGCGGTCGGCGAGCACTCGTGGTTGCGCACCAGGTGGGCGCTGTGCCGCCGGTCGCCGGGGAAGGCCGCCATGCCGTCGAAGCGGCTGGGCACCGGGAGCCCGTCCGGACGGATGGTGCCTTCGCGGGACAGGATCGAGTACCGGAACCCGCGGGGCAGGTCAAGGATGCCGTCCGGGTCCGGGACCAGCGGGCCGTACCCGGCCGGCGGGCCGGATGTCCCGAGTGCGGGCTCGGCGGCGAACAGCGACTCGACCGAGCCTGCCACCGTGACGGCAACACCGGCACCGGCGGCTCGGCTCAGGAACTGGCGGCGCGACAGCGACATGACTTCCTCCAGAGGGCGGTTTCACAGGGGCGTCCATACGTGAACGTACGGTGAACGCCAGGTGAACTCCACCTCGGTGGCGTGTCGCGTCCAAGTGCGCGCCCGAAGGAGTGGTGCCACTCCTTCGGACGCGCCAGAGGGATTTCAGCGCGGTTTCAGCGGGTCACTGGTAGCAGGCCTTGGTGAAGTCGTACTTCTCCGCGGTCGGGCCGACGAAGAGGTCCTTCTCGACGGTCACCCCGGTCGGTGCGGCCGGGTCCGGCTTCGAGATCAGGCTCTGCCGGAACACGCGCTCCGCCGGCTCTCCGGCAAACTTGCCGGCCTCGGGCGGCAGCATGCCCTCGTAGTCCACCGTGTCCAGGGACTTCACCGCGGCGACCAGACCGGCCCGGGTCAGGTCCTTGTTGTCGGCGGCCTTCTGCAGCGCGGCCTTCATCGGGTACGACCAGACCCAGCCCGCCGTCCAGCCATCACTCGGGCCGGCCTTGAAGGCGTCGCCGACCGCTTCCCGCATCGCCGTGTGACCCGGGGTGTCCGTGCCGTACGGCGCCCACGGTCCCGACTGCAGGTACAGCGCCTGCAGGGCGGGTGCCGCCGGGCTCTTCAGCAGGGCCGGGTTCCAGGTCGGGCTGGTGCCGATGAACTTCCCCTTGAACCCGGCCTGCGCCGCGCCACCGACGATCGCCGCCGCCTCGGCCGGCGCCGTGGTGAGGATGACCAGGTCCGGCTTGGCCTGGACCAGCTTGGTGATCGCCGAGCCCTGGTTCTCCTGGCCGGGCGTGGTCGGGATGTCGGTGAAGGTCAGGCTGTTCGCCTCGGCGGCCACCTTGGCGCCGGCCGCACCGTCGTCGCCGTAGTCGCCCGGGTAGTGCACCGCGGCCACGCTCTTCGGCTTGAAGGTCTCGACCGCGTAGTCGACCGAGTTCATCGCCTCGAAGCAGTAGTTCGTGCCGGACTCCAGGATGTTGTCCTCGAACGCCCAGGCCGACGTCCACGACGCCGGGGCGGCGACCACGTTGCTGGACTTGAGGTCCGGCAGGATCGCGGCGGTCTGCGGCGACCCGAGCGTCTGCGCGAGCGCCAGGACGTTCGGCTTGATCTCCTGGTAGACCTGGCTGTGCGTCTGCGGGTCGTACTTGTTGTCCTTGATGTACTTCGTGACGTCAACCTCGTAGCCGCCGATCCCGCCGGCGGTGTTCACCCGCTTCCAGAACAGCTTCTGGCTCTCGGTGATCGGAACCGCGAGCGCCTTGAACGGCCCGGCGGTGAGGTCGGAGATGATGCCGAGGTAGATACAGCCCTTGTTCTGGTCGACGGCTTCCGGACACGGTTCGGCCGTGACCCCGACGTCGAACTTGACACCCTCGGAGCCCTCCTGGGTCTCCGGCGCGTCGCTGCGGCACGCCGACATCGCCGCTGCGACCACGAACGCGGTGGCAAGAGCCACCACGGTACGACGTGCGTTCATCAGGCACTCCTTAATGCGAGAACGGCCACGACTTCCAGTAGTTGCGGATCCGGACCCAGATGCCGTACAGACCTCGGGGTTCGAAGATGAGGAACACGATGATCAGCAGGCCGTACAGCACCGTCTCCACGGTGAACACGGTCAGCCCGCCGGTGGTCGCGCTACCGGAGATGAACGGCAGCACGGCCGGGAGCTCGCGGGTGAGACGAGGCAGCAGCGTGATGAACAGCGCGCCCATGATCGAGCCACTGATGGTCGCGACTCCCCCGATCAGGATCATCGCGATGTACTGCACGGACAGGCCGAGGTTGAACGACGACGGCTCGATGAAGCCGATCATCACGTACAGCAGCGAACCCGCGATCCCTGCGTAGAACGACGACACCGCGAACGCGACCATCTTGTAGCGGGTCACGTCGACGCCGATCACCTCGGCGGCGATGTCCCGGTCCCGGACCGCGGCAAGCGCCCGCCCGGTCCGGGACCGGACCAGGTTGCGGGCCAGCACGCCGAAGATGACCAGCAGCACGAAGGCGAGCAGGTAGAGCTTCTGCGCTCTCGTGTACGACGGGCCGTCGACCGCGAGGTTGATCCCGAACAGCTCGGGCACCGCGGCCGGGCGGCCCACCCCGACACCACCGGTGAGCGCCTTCCAGTGCTTCCAGATGTGCTCGCCGATGAACACCAGCCCGAGCGTGACGATCGCCAGGTACAGCCCGCGCAGTCGCGCCACCAGCGGCGCGACGATCAGCCCGGCCAGACCCGCGGCCAGCCCGGAGGCCAGCAGCCAGACCGGCAGCGAGGTGATGCCGAACCCGATCAGCCTCGTCGAGTCCGGGTCGCCGGACAGCACCGCCGCCGTGTACGCGCCGATCGCCAGGAAGAACGCGTGCCCGAGCGAGACCTGACCGGCGTACCCGGTGACGATGTTCAGCCCGATCGCCCCGATCGCGGCGATGAACCCGGTGGCCAGCACGATCAGCAGGTCGTCGGTCAGCGTGAACGGCAGCACCAGCGCGACCAGCACGATCACGCCTGTCCAGATCCGTTTGGCGGGCGTGTTCAGCAGCGCCATGTCCTGCTTGTACGACGTGTACAGCTCGGGTCGTCCGAGCCGGGCGAGCAGGCTCATATCCGCTCCACCTCCCGGGCGCCGAACAACCCGTACGGCCGCACCAGCAGCACCAGCAGCATCAGCAGGTACGGCACCACCAGGAAGAAGTCGCCGCCGAGGAACGGTGCGACGTCGGCGCCGTAGGTGCCGACCAGCGCCTCGAACACGCCGATCGACAGCCCGGCGACCACCGCGCCGCCGAGCGAGTCCAGCCCGCCGAGGATGATCACCGGCAGCGCCTTCAGCGCGGTCAGCCACAGCGTCTGCTCCAGCCCGACACCGACGGACAGGAACACGCCGGCCAGCGCGGCCAGCACCCCCGCGATCGCCCAGGACAGCGCGAACACCCAGCCGACCGACACGCCCTGGGCCAGTGCGACCTCCTGGTCGTACGACGCGGCGCGCATCGCCAGCCCCATCCGCGAGTACCGGAAGAACGCGAACAGCGCGGTCACCACGACCATCGTGGTGATCAGCGTGGCCAGGTGCCGCTGGTCCACCGGGACGCCGAAGATCTCGACCTGCTCCAGGCCCCAGGGGTCGCCCATCTGGCGGATCTCCAGGCCGATGTACACGTTGGTCACGGTCCGGATCGCGATGTCGATGCCGAGTGTGATGATCGCGACGACGAACACCGGCTTGCCGATCATCGGCCGCAGCGCGACCCGCTCGACCCCGATGCCGAGCAACGCGGTGAGCGCCAGCGCGACCAGCACCGCGACGAAGAAGTTCATCTCCAGCACCAGATAGCTGACCAGCGTCGCGCCGACCATCATGAAGGCCGGCTGGGCGAAGCTGATCACCCGCATCGACTTGTAGATGATCACGAAGCCGAGCGCCAGCAGGGCGTAGATCGAGCCGTTGCCGAGCCCCTTGACCAGGGTCGAGACGAACTCGTTCACGGGCGGCCGTCCTTTGCCCCGCCGTACATCGACTCGACCAGGTCGCCGAACATGTCCGCGATCGCGGTCCGCTTCACCTTCATCGTCGCGGTCAGCTCGCCGTCCTCGTGGTCGAGCTGCTTGGGCAGCATCCGGAACCGCTTGACCTGCTCGACGCTCGCGAACCGCTGGTTGACCTCGGTCACCACGCCCTGCACGAGCTCGACCACCTCGCGCTTCTCGGACAGGTCCCGATAGGTGGTGTAGGGCAACCGTCGCTGCTGCGCCCAGTGCCCGACGGTGTCCAGCTCGATCCCGATCAGCGCGGTGCAGTACGAGCGCCGGTCGCCGATCACGATCGCTTCCTTGATGTACGGCGAGGCCTTCAGCGCGTTCTCGATCTCCGACGGGGCGACGTTCTTGCCGCCCGCGGTGATGATGATGTCCTTCATCCGGTCGGTGATCCGCAGGTGCGTGCCGTCGACCAGCTCGCCGACGTCGCCGGTGTGCAGCCAGCCGTCAGCGTCGACGGTGCGGGCGGTCGCGTCCGGGTCGCGCCAGTAGCCGGCGAAGGTGCCGCCGTGCCTGGTCAGGATCTCGCCGGTCTGCTCATCGAGCCGCAGCTCGGTCCCGCGGTGCGCCTCGCCGACGGTGCCGACCTTGACCTTGCCGGGGAAGTTCGCGGTGGCGACCGCGGTGTTCTCGGTCATCCCGTACACCTCGTGCATCGGGACGCCGATGCCCATGAAGAACCGCAGCACGTCCGGCGCGATCGGGGCCGCCCCGGACGCGGCGTATCGGACCTTGCGCATCCCGATCCGGTCCAGCAGCGCGCGGTAGAAGAACACGTACCCGACCGCGTAGACCAGCCGGGTCCCGGCCGAGTGCCGGCCCTCCCGCCGGACCAGCGTGTCGGCGATCCGCTCGGCGCGGCGCAGCCAGAACCGGGCGTGCCAGCGCTTGAGCGCGCTGGCCTGGGAGATCCGGATGCTGATCCCGGCGGCGATCTTCTCCCAGATCCGCGGGACCCCGAACAGGATCGTCGGCTGCACCTCGCGCAGGTTGGGCTGTACGGTCTCGATCGACTCCGCGAAGTGCACCCGGACCCCGGACGCGGCGTTGAACCAGGTGGTGAAGATCCGCTCGGCGATGTGGCAGAGCGGCAGGTACGACAGCGACACGTCCGCCGGCGTCGGTGGCGGCGACGTGAAGCCGCCGTCGCGGACCAGCGTGCGGATCGCGAACTCCACGTTCGCGACGGTCAGCATCGCACCCTTCGGCGGCCCGGTGGTGCCGGACGTGTAGACCAAGGTGGCGACGTCGGTCGGCTCGGCGGCGTCCATCCGCTCGGTGACCGCTTCCGGGTGCTCGCTGCGATGCCGCTCGCCGAGCGCGAGGAAGTCCTCCCACGCCATCAGCAGCGGGTTGTCGTACCGGTACCGGATGCCGCGCGGCTCCAGGTACACGATCCGCTCCAGGTCCGGCAGGTCGGACAGCACCGCGAGTGCCTTGTCCAGCTGCTCGGAGTCCTCCACCACCAGCACCTTCGCGCCGGAGTGCTTGAGCAGATAGCCGACCTCGGGTGCCGGGTTCGTCGGGTACAGCCCGACCGTGGTGCCGCGTACCGCGACCGTGCCGACGTCGGCGTACAGCCACTCGCGCCGGTTCTCCGAGTGGATCGCGACCCGGTCGCCGGGCTCGACGCCGAGCGCGAGCAACGCGTGCCCGACCCGTTCGACGGTGTCCCAGTACAGCGACCAACTGACCTGCTGCCAGATGCCGAAGTCCTTCTCGCGCAGCGCCAGCGCGTTCGGCGTGCTCGCGGCCCGCTCCCGGATCCGGGTCGCGATCGTTGTCGTCCGGGTGCGCTGCTCGGTCGCCGTGCTCATCGCGCCACCTCGGTGGCGTGCTCCTCGCCGAGGTACGCGCGGATCACGTCCGGGTTGGTCGCTACCCCGCGTGGTGTGCCGGTACTGATCGGCCGGCCGAAGTCGACCACCATGATCCGGTCCGCGAGATCCATCACCAGGCCCATGTCGTGCTCGACCATGATCATCGGCAGCCTCAGGTCGTCGCGGATGTCGAGGATGAACCGGGCCATGTCCTCGGTCTCCTCCAGGTTCATCCCGGCCACCGGCTCGTCCAGCAGCAACAGCTTCGGCTCGCTGGCCAGCGCCCGGCCGAGCTCGACCCGCTTCTGCACGCCGTAGGGCAGTACGCCGACGGGCAGCCGGCGCCACTGCTCGAGCTCGAGGAAGTCGACGATGTCCTCGACCGCGGCCCGGTTCGCCAGCTCGCTGCGACGGGCCTTACCGAACCAGGCGAACGACGCCAGTACGCCGTACGGGTTGTGGTGGTGCCGGCCGAGCATCAGGTTGTCGATCACGGTCAGGTTCGAGAACAGCTCGATGTTCTGGAACGTCCGGGCGATCCCCATCCGGGCGATCTGGTGCGGCCGGCGGCCGAGCAGGTTCTCGCCGCCGAACGCGACCCTGCCCTGCTGCGGCCGGTACACCCCGGACAGCACGTTGAAGATCGAGGTCTTGCCGGCACCGTTCGGCCCGATCACCGCGAACAGCTCGGACTCGCCGACCTCGAAGCTGACGTGGTTGATCGCGGTCACGCCGGCGAACGACAAGACGACGTCGTCGAACTCCAGGACACTCACGAGAGCCACCGCTTCTTGCGCTTGTAGTGCTTGACGTCGCGGAACGACTTCGCCGTACCTTCGGCGCCGAGTCCCAGGTAGAACTCGCGCACGTCGTCGTCGGCGAGCAGCGCCGCGGCCGGCTTGTCCATCACGACCTGGCCGTTCTCCAGCACGTACCCATGTTCGGCGATCGACAACGCCATCGTGGCGTTCTGCTCCACCAGCAGGACCGTGGTACCGAGCTTGTTGATCTCGACGATCACGTCCCGGATCTGCTGCACGACCAGCGGCGCCAGCCCGAGGCTCGGCTCGTCCAGCAGCAGGTACCGCGGGTCCGACATCAGTGCCCGCCCGATCGCCAGCATCTGCTGCTCACCACCGGACAGGTACCCGGCGGTCGAGCGCCGCCGGTCCGCGAGGACCGGGAACAGGTCGAACATCTTGGCCGTGTTGGACTTCACCAGCCGCGGGGTGACGTGCGCCCCGACCCGCAGGTTCTCCTCGACCGTGAGCTCGGCCAGGATCCGCCGGCCCTCCATCACCTGCTTGATCCCGAGCGCCGCGACCTTGTGCGGCGCCAGCCCGTGCACCGGCTCGCCGTCCAGCGTCACCTTCCCCCGGGTGACCTCACCGTCATGCACGTCGAGCAGGCCGGACATCGCCCGCAGCAGCGTCGACTTGCCGGCCCCGTTCGCGCCCAGCAGCGTGACGATCCGGCCGTCGGCCACCTCGAGGCTGACACCACGCAGCACCAGCATCACGTCGTCGTAGACGACCTCGAGGTTCTCGACAGCCAGCAACGTGACGCCTCCTCGAACCCCGAGCGCGCACCACTTCTTGGCGGTTGAGTGTGGCATCAGCGGCCACCGTGCGGAAGATACCTGGCAATGAAAACTACGCCTCAGTATCCGAACCGTGACCGACCCGCCGATCCGTAAGTTTCCACCGCCACCCGCACTCCTGACGAAGCGCACGTTGTCACCGGCAAGCGCCCCCGCACCCGCCCCGCACCAGCCCGCGCCGCGCCCCGCGCCGCCATCTCCCCTCCCGCAATCCGCGTGGTTAACCACTCGGGCTGAGGGTTCTCCCCGCGCATGCGCGGGGAGAACCCTGCGTTCGCGAGGTTGACCACGCGAGTTGCGCGCGCCGCATCGGGCGGCGGTCACGCCGACACGCCCTGCCGGGTACACCTACAGCGAGCGGATCCAGTTGTGGAGCAGGGCGGCGCCGGCATCGCCGGACTTCTCGGGGTGGAACTGGGTGGCGCTGAGAGGGCCGTTCTCGACCGAGGCGACGAAGCGGTCAGCGCCGTACGACGTCCAGCCGAGCCGCGGCCGGACCGACTCGCGGGTGCCGGTGAGCTGCCACTCGCGGACGCCGTACGAGTGCACGAAGTAGAAGCGCTCCCCCGCCACGCCCTCGAACAGCCGCGAGTCGGGTTCGGCGTCCACGGTGTTCCAGCCCATGTGCGGCACCGGCGCGTCG
>Ga0114129_10003020_pt1 | contig 23602 bp, 24 predicted proteins | sample RhiMetdeltSRZDD1_FD_80071 | JGI IMG/M metagenome (GOLD analysis project Ga0114129, IMG submission 80071) | Populus rhizosphere microbial communities from Tennessee, USA - Rhizosphere MetaG P. deltoides SRZDD1 (version 2) (version 2) | ecosystem: Host-associated > Plants > Roots > Rhizosphere >...
CAACTCGACGTGATTGGAGCCATCTTTGCGCAGTTCGATCTGGGCGCGCCGTCCAACGATCTGATCAACGCGGACTACATCATCGGGCTGCCGCTCACGGTGCGGCGTCGCGGATTCAGCATTCGCGCGAGGGTCTACCATCAGAGCTCGCATCTCGGTGACGAATACCTGCTCCGAGACGATCCGATCCAACGCGAGAATCTCTCATTCGAGTCCTTCGAGGTCCTCGTGTCGCAGGAGATGGGGCCGCTGCGCGCGTACGGCGGCGGTGAGCGGATCTTTCGACGCGAGCCGGACACATTGCCGGCGTCGCTGTGGCATGTTGGCGCCGAGGTGCGTACCGGACGGGCTCGGGCGATGCAAATGGTCGCGGGCGTCGACGTCAAGACGACGGAGCTGCATGACTGGTCGCCGGCGGTGAGCGGGCGCGTCGGGCTGGAGTTCATCCGGACCGGGCCTGGCGGGCATCCTGGACGACTCATCACCCTCATGCTGGAGCTGTACGACGGACCATCGCCGTACGGGCAGTTCTTTCAGGACGACATCTCGTACGCCGGGTTTGGCATACACTTCGGGCTTTAGTGTCCCGGCCACGTTCTGAAAGGAGCCGATCTATGCGGCCTCTTCGAGTCGTCATAGTTGCGATGGTCCTGCTTGGCACCGCGTCGGTGTTCGCGCAGGAGTGGTCGACGTATACCAATCGTGTCGATCGCTTCGAGGTCAACTTCCCCGGTGAGCCGAAGATCGAAGAGATCAAGTGGCCCTCGGAATACGGCGCCGTGTTTCCGGCGCGTGTCTATTCGCTCGCGCAAGGGGCCAGCCGCTACTCGATCACCGTCGTTGATTACACGGACGCGGAACGGATCCATGCCGCGCGCACCAACAAAACCGAGGCGGACAGTCTCCCGATCTATTGGCAGATCGACGTGCAGGCCTCGATCGCGTACGCGGCCACCAAGTTCCGACAGCGTCCCGGCGTAAAGGTGACCTTCGATGCATTTCACTACATCGACCTCGTGTCGGGTCACCAGCTGCAGATGACCAATGCCGATCAGTCGCGCACTTTCGTGGGCATCTATCTGCACGAGAGTCGACTGTACATCCTCGAAGCGACCGTTCCGGCACGTGCTCCGCAACCGGGACTCTTCCAGCAGTCATTGACCTTTCTCGATGCGTCGGGTGGGAAGGTTCGTTACCGGTCGATCTATTACAACCGCCTGCCGCAAGTGCCAGGCGCGTTCGAGGCAGGGCGATGACGATGAAGAGATTCAGGCTTCCGAAACAGATGCTACGGTTCGTCGTGCTGTGTGGCGTGTTCGCTGCGTGGCCTGTGTTCGCGCACCACTCGCATGGCAACTACGACATGACGAAGTACACGCTCCTCAAGGGCGTGATCAAGGAGATCCACTGGATCAATCCTCACTCGTGGATCTACCTCGAGGTGCCGGCCGCGAGCGGAGACCCCGACATCTGGGCGCTCGAAGGCGCCAGCGTTGTCCAGCTCGAACGTAAAGGCTGGAAGAGGGACGCATTGAAAGTGGGATCCACCGTCAGCGTTCGGTGCCATCAGTTGAAGGACGGCACCAACGGATGTGCTCGGGTTCATCACGCCGGAGGGCGGTACCGAGAAAATATTCGACTGATCGTCATCGCGTCGTGAATCGTACGTAGAGGCCACCTTTAGGTGGCCTTCAATTATTCGGCGCGGAGAGTGACGGTCGGAAGTAATTCGCGCTTATGAGCGTCGCCACCTTGATCCGCGCGGGCTGACGAGCCGTGAAGCCGGGCGTCTTGACGAACATCCTCCAGCCTTGCCGAAGGTCCTGCCAGACGCGATCAACGATTCGCGTGATGTGCGAGAGACTGATCATAGTCTCGGGATAGAATCTCCGGCATTCGGGAGGACCTCGATGCGTGCACGCGTGTCTGCCGTCGCCCTCGTTGTCGCATTTGCTCTTCGTCTCGCCCCTTATCACGTGGACGCGTCAACGGGTCCGATTCCGCTGAAATGCGATCGAACGTGTCTCGAAGGGGTGATGGACCAGTATCTCGCGGCGGTGGTCGCGCATGATCCCAAGCGGGTGCCACTGTCCGCGGATGTCAAGTACACGGAGAACAATCAGGCCCTGAGTGTCGGTGACGGCTTCTGGAAGACAGCGGCCGGCGTCGGCAACTACAAGCACTACTTTGCGGATCCGGAGTTCGGGCAAGTCGCGTTCATGGGCACGATGATGGAGGCTGGCGCGCCTCTGCTCATGAGCCTTCGCTTGCGGATCGAGCTCGGCCGCATCACCGAAATCGAAACCGTGCTGTTCAAACCGGGGGGCGGCGGACCCAACAACATCGCGGCGATGGACAAGTCGGGCAAGGCCGAGGACATGTGGTTCAAGTCGAGCCCGCCGGCGCAGCGCCTCTCGCGCCCGGAAATGATCGCGATCGCCGATGGCTACTTCACTGGCCTGCAGAAAAACGACGGCAAAGGCATTCAAGGCACCGGCACGTATCCGTTCACGAATGATTGCCATCGCATCGAGAACGGTGCGCCGACCACGAACGTGCCCAGGCCGCCCAACGAAGCGCCAGGCACGATCAATCTGTTCTCGATGGATTGCCTCTCCCAGTTCAAGATGGGGCTGTACTACGTCGTGCAGAGCATCCATCACCGTCGATATCCGTTGGTCGATATGGAGCGCGGCGTGGTCTGGTCGCACGCCGTCTTCGATCAGGGCACGGTCAATGAGGGGACGCTCTCGGACGGAACGAAGCACAAGTATCCAGGCTTCAATCGCCCGAGCAGCATTCTCGTGACCGAGGCGTTCCTGATCGAGAACGGGAAGATTCGTCGCGTAGAGATGATCGGCCCTGCGGCCACGTATCACATCAACTCGCCGTGGGCGGGATCCTTGAGCGGCGACTGAATGAAAGAGGGCTGATCCCGAACCTCTCCCGGCGGAGCTGGCCGGCCTGTTTCGAGGGCGCGACGGCCAGCAGACGTCGTGGGCGATGTTTGGCAAGCTCGAGATCGACATCACCGTCACAGATCCGAAGGCGTACACAAAGCCGTTTACCGTTCGTATCAACCAGCGCGTGGCAGTGGATGAAGAGGCCATCGAGTTCGTCTGCAACGAGAACCAGCAGTTCCGGCGCAGGGTGAAGATCGATTAGTCTCGAGGCCTGAGCCCCGACGCGTTCATGAGATCGCTCTCGTCAGCGCGAGAGCGACCGAGCGTCAGCCAGAACGCTCGCGTCGATCAGGGCCGCAAGCATCGCGCGCGTTCGAGGCGCGCGCTTCTGATTGCGCGCAATCCACACGTCTTCTTCCACCATGACGTCGAGCAGATCGCTCGGCAAGTCGGCGCGAAACACGTGGTGCGTCCAGCTCCGCGCGACCAGGTCCTCGGGTTGGCCGACCGTCTTGGCGATGAGGGGCAAGTGCGGTTGCGGGTTCGTCTTCAATTCGTCGGTCGCGACGATCACCGCGTGAACGAGCTGCACCAGCTCTTTTCTCCGGCGCGCATCGCTCAGCACATCGGTCGTGGAGTAGAGGCTGAACAGCTCACGATACCGACCGTCGTTGGGAAACACGAGCGCATTCTGGGCCAGCGCTTCGACGGCCTTTTGTGCTTCGGGTTCCCACATGACGATGGCATCGGCCTGCCCTTTGATGAGCCCTGCCGCCATCTGATCACGCGGCAAGTCGACCAGCGTGACGTCCGATTCGGCGATGCCGGCCGTGGCCAGCGCTCGCACGAGAAAATAGTGAGCCGACGTGTTGCGAGGCACGGTGATGCGCTTGCCGCGCAAATCTGACGCTTGGCGGATCCCCGCGGACCGCTTCGCCACGATGCGGTAGACCCCTTCCGCCACGGTCAGCAACAGTCGGACCTTCGGGTTCCCGACGATCAGCATCTGCGTCTCGGCATTCGTTGCGGCGTGTGCGCTGTTGTTCGAGAGGTTTCTGACGCCGCCGTTGATCACGGTGAAGCCGCTACCGAGCGGTCCGTGATCGGCGACATACGCGGCAGCACCTTCGATGGTCGATGTATTCACGGCCACCGTGAACGGCGCGTTTGCAGCGAGTGGTGCCGAGGGTGGTGTCGGACTGCCGCTCTGGGCGAGCAGCAACAGCGGCACGAGCAATCTCATGTCGCCATTATAGGGAGAAGAGGGTATTAGCCCTCGGGTGAGAGTGTGATCTGGATTCTCTTCCGAAACCTGACCCGAGTTCCGTCGATCCGCGCGGGGCGATATGCCCAGTTCTTGGCGGCGGCCACGACGGTCCGGTCGTAGATCGGGTTTGTCGGCTCGACGATCGTGACCGATTCAACGGCACCCGTCGCGTTGATGACGATGTCGATGATGCCCACTTTCCGAGCGGTGACACGTCCCTGGAATCTCGGCACGTCTTGTTTGACGATGACCGGTCTCTCGACACCGCGATCCTCGATCGAGTAGATGGTGAGCGGCCGTGCGATGTCCGGAGGCCGCGCTGGTACAACGCGCGATGCGGGCGTAGGCGCAGGTGTGGCACCTGACGATGCGGACGCCGGCGGCGCTCCTGAGGGTGATGCGGCATCTGCCGTCGACCCGGACGGAGGCGCGCCGACTGCAAGCGTGGCGGACGGCAACGGAGGCGGTGGTGTGAGCGATCGAACGGTCAGCTCATTGAAGCTTGCGGCAAGCAGCCGATCGCGACCAGACAGAACGTGCGATAGAGCTCGATCGATTGCCGCTCCTGCTGTGAAGGGCTTCCGGCGAGCAGGTGGTTCAAGATCGTCAGCGCGCCTTGATACTCCGCGGACGCGTAGAGTTGGCGTGCGCTCGCGAGCGAGTCCTGCCCACGGACGGATGTCGACATCGTCAGCAGAACCGCGACGAAGGGGACGAGGATGGGAGCGTGGGGTCGTCGTGTCATTGCGTCCTCAAATCAACGCCGACTCTGGCTGGTTCGCCCGCGATCACGGTGATCGAGGACTTGCGTTCGCCGAGCTGAGGATGGCGAAAGACGATCTCGTGCGTTCCGATCGGGACGGGCAGGCTGCCAATGGGCGTTTCCCCGACACGTGTCCCATCGACCCAGACCTCGGCCCATGGCAGCGCGTTCAGCGCCAGTGAGCCTTTTGGCCACTCGATCGCCACGGGTGACGTCTGGCCGGCTGTGATCTGAATCGGACGACGTTCGTGAAAGCGAAGCGCCTCGTTCACGATGTCCAGCTCGTGAAGGCCGGCCGTCAGCATGATGCGGCCGTTCCCGTTGCTGCCGACGAGGCGACCGTTCTCGAACACGAGCAGCGCCGCCGGCGCGCTGATCAAGACCCAGCCCGAGCCGGTCGCTTTCTGCCCTGCCGTCGCCGTCAGCGACGTGCTCGCACGTGAAGATGACGTCGGCGATCCGGCGGGCGACAATGCCGGGGCCGCGGCCGACGGTTCCGATCGCGTTGGCATCGATACCAGGAGTGACGCCGTCTTCCCGTCTTCGATGAGCACGTGCTCGGTCACGGTTCGAGACCGGTAGGCGAGGACGATCTCATGCGAGCCCGGAGCCAGGCCAGGGACGCTCACCGGAGATTGGCCGACAACACGGCCATCAACACTGACGGTGGCCGCGGGCGGGTTGGTGCGCACCATCAAGTCGCCCACTGTTGATGACGGTTGGGGCAGCTCCAGGAACTGCGAGACCTGCGCACCCGCGCTGACCTGAATCGGCACGCGGCGACGGTTGCCGTTGCTGACGATCTCCACGACGTGCTCGCCGGGCGACACGTCGAGCGTCAGCGGCGTCAACCCGTGTGCCTGTCCATCGACGAAGATGGCGACGCCGGCCGGATTGGTAACGACTGAGAGCGACCCGCGCGTCGCAGAGACACCAGTCAGTCGGGACGGGAAGAAGCGCCACCCGGCAATCGCGACGGCGACGACCATTGCCACCACCGCGAGGGCGAGCGCGATTCTCCAGCCGTGCGGCCGTCCCTCGTGGACGGGCACTCTTTGCGGCCATCCCTCGTCGACGGGCATTCTTTGCGGCCACCCCGGCTCGACGGGCATTGCGGTGCTGCGCTCGGGCACCTCGCTGTCGAACAGATCCTCGGCGTTGGTGTCCAGTTCGTCGCCAAGGAGGGCATCGAACGAGGTTCTGTCCCGCAGCGTGTGATCGTCCGAGTGAAGTGGGACACTGTCGACCGAGGTCGACGCTCCGCGCGGACGGATCCGCAGCTCGTCAACGCGAGGGCGAGAGTCCACGCCCGACACCTGCTCCATCATGGTCGCTCCGCGACATCGCTCGATGAAGGCACGCAGCGCGCTTCCCTCGGCGGCCGACCGCTCGACGCCCAGTGCCCCTTCGAGGGCCGCATGCGCCTCAACAGCCGTGGCAAATGAATCGTGCCTCTTCTGAAAGGCGCGCACGAGCCATTCCCGAAGCGCGGTCGGCGCGGGCTCCAGCTGACCCGTCGCCAACCGAGTGGTCGCGGCATCGACGAGGTCTCGAATGCCGCCTGGATATTCATCGGCTGCGATGCGGCGGCCGAGGGCGAGCGCGAGAACGACCATCGCGATTTGTGTGAGGTCCGTACGCGCGTTGAACCGCGGCGGCAGATCGGCATCGTGAACGGCGACGCGAAGGCCGCGCCAATACGTTTGTGGCGAATAGCGAAGTTGCTCCAGAGCCGAGCCGAGTACGTATTCCACGATCACGACGTGACCCTCGGGCGTCAGGACGATCCGTTCGGGGCCGATCGAGCCGTTGGAGATGTCGGGCAGGGCTGTATGCCACGCGGCCGCGGCGGCCAGGAGTTGCCGGATGACCGCGCGCGCGGCGTCTATCTCGAGCGGGGACGATCGCGTTTTTGCGATCGCAAGCAGTGTGGAGAGCCTCTCGCCGTGCACGTAGTCGGACACGACAACGAGCGATGACGTTTTGTCGACCTCTACGGATCGAACGTGCGCGTACGAGTCGTCATGGAAGCTCGACAGTCGCGCTGCACGCTCGCGAAGCGCAAATTCAAACGATGGGACGTTGCCAAGACTCGAGCTCAGCCGAAGAACGCTCAGCAGCTCATTCGTCGTGCTGATGGCGTAACGTCGTTCGCCGAGCCCATCTTCGAACGATGCCTGGCGCGAAGCCGTCGGGGATCCAGCAACCGCGAGTTCCATACAGATCTTGACCCACGTGCCGCTGTGCCATTCCCGTACCGGCACGAGACGACTAATCGGCAGCCCATCCGGTCAGCCCTCCCCTGGGATGTGTACCGAAATGGCGTAGATGTGTAAGGAAGAGGCATAAGCTTGAGCCGACACGGCGGGGTCTGGCACCTTACCTCGTGTGACGGACTGATCGCCGTGGGAGGTGTCATGCGAGAGGTGGGAGTGAAGCTCTACCGGTGGGTGGGTCGAATTCTCGTCGTCGGGCTCGTGTCGCCGACGATCCACGCAGGAGCGGCCGAGCTGCAGCCCCGAACGCTGGCGGCCTTCGATCGTTATGTGCAGCTCACCGAGGCGCGGTTATCCAGCAACGCTCCGTTCCTCTGGATCGACGGGCTGCCGGAGGCCCGCCGGCGCGACGCGCTCGAAACGGTGCGTCGGAAGGCGTTAGCGATTGAACGCGTGACGACAAAGGATCGCGGACGAGAGATCGACGTGCCCGACGGCATCATTCATCACTGGATCGGTACCGCGTTCGTTCGATCGGCGACCGTCGATCAAGTCGTGGCGCTTCTGCAGGACTACGACGCGCATCAACGGATCTATGCGCCGGCAGTGGCCGCTTCAAAGCTTCGATCGCGGGACGGCAATCACTTCACTGTCTATCTCCGGTTTCTCATGACGAAGGTGAAAACGGTCGTGGTCAACAGCGAGCACGATGCCCGCTTCACGCGCCCCGCCCCTGATCGAGCCGAAGGATGGATTCACAGCACGCGCATTGCTCAAGTCGATGAGGCGGGCACGCCACGTGAGCATGAAAAGCCCGGGGGCAACGACGATGGATATCTCTGGCGCTTGAACACCTATTGGCGTGTGCAGGCTCGTGACGAGGGTGTCTATATCCATTGTGAGTCCGTGTCGTTGTCCCGGGCGATTCCGATCGGACTCGGATGGCTGATCGGGCCATTCGTCACCGGCATCCCGCGCGAGTCGCTCACATTCACACTCGAAACGACCCGTCGGCAGCTCGAACAATGAAGAGGCGATCGAAGCCAGACCTGCATGGCGCTGACGTCGACATCCTGCAGGTGCTCGCCCTGCAGTCCAGCGATCCGAAACGGATCCGCAGCGTGCTCGATCCGCGTAATCCAATCGCGCCGACCGTGCTGCCTCATGTGATCCCACTCCTCGGCGTGAGGGCCGTCGCGACGTCGGTGATTCACGCGCTCGAGCGCGTGGCCGAGCAGCGTCCGGGCGCTCTCATCGATGCCCTGCTCGACGCTCGCCTCGCACCAACGGTCCGTCGGCGACTTGCCCGGGTGCTGTCGGCCAGCCGGCATCAGTCAGTCGCGGATGGGCTCTTGTTGGCCATGAGCGACGGGCTCCTTGACGTTCGGATTCAATCGGCGAGAGCGCTCTTCAGACTGCGGCGCCGGAACCCGGAGCTGCGGATCGATGCCGAGCGAATATTCGATCTGGTGCGTGAGGAGTTGTCTCACGGGGTGCCAGATCTCGCGCATCTCTTTACGCTCTTGGCTTTTGTCCTTCCGGTCGAGCCGCTCAGGGCGGCGTATCGAGGACTGAAGGGCGATGATCAGCGAGCCCGTGGCACCGCGCTCGAATACCTTGGGGGCGTGCTTTCTCGGGATGTTCGTGAGGGGTTGTGGACGATCCTGGAGGCTCGAGGCGTTAACCCACGCTGACCGCTTCACCAAGCACATACGGCAAGGTCAAAGCGGTCAGTGGAGAGCAGCTTGCCCGTATGCCGAGCGAACTACCAGAAGTGGACATAGCAAACGTGATGCCGTCGCGCCACTGCACGTTTTCTGGCGTGTTTTGCGGGGTACACCCTCAGAGATGTCGCGGCAGGGCGTCAAGACCCCGACCTTCGTGACAATAAACGGACGACTTCTGGCGTCAGATCTCGATTCTGCAAGCGAACCAAAGCGATCTGGACCCCCTCATCCTTGTGTTCGCCTGCTATCTAGGGTTTCAATAACGAGGCTGGATTCCGGCGATCCATATCCGAACATTTAGCGGATCTCGCTCGTCGTAACGCAGGTCCAAACTCGCGCCCCTCGGAAAGCTGTCGCGTGACCCAAGAACTGACACGGAGGATACGTCGATGAAGAAATATGCGCTCGTCCTGGGACTGTTGCTGTTGGCTGCGCCGGCCTTTGCCGCCGACGTCGATGGAAAATGGGCGGGCACCCTCAGTACGCCGATGGGTGATCTTCCGGTGGCGTACGAGTTCAAGGCCGACGGCGCGAATCTGACGGGAACGACGCTCGGGTTCGACGGCGGTACAGTGCCGATCAAGGACGGCAAGATCGACGGCAACAACATTTCGTTTGTCGTGTCGTTCGATTTTGGCGGCATGGCGATCGACATCTCCTACAAGGGGGTCGTGTCTGCCAGCGAGATCAAAATCACCGGCGATTTCATGGGAATGCCGTTCGAGTTCACGGTGAAAAAGGCGTGAACTCGAAAGTGGAAAAGTGGAAAAGTAGAGAAGTGGAAAAGTAAGTGGAAAGGTGGCGAAGTAGGGCTGGTCCTTTCGGACCCGCCGGGTGGCCGCGCGTCGTATACCTAGCCCTCCTTGCGCTCGTTGCGACCGCCGGCGTCGCACAACAACCAGGCGTCCATCCCGTCAGCGGACGTGTGTATGCCGCGACGATGGGTGTGCAGGGCGCGTCGTGGCTGGAGCGCCGCGAGCGCGAGACGGAAGAAAACCCGGACCTCGCGATTCGATTGCTTCGCATTCAGCGTGGATCAACCGTCGCCGATGTCGGCGCGGGATCGGGCTACATCACCGTTCGTCTGGCCAAGGCCGTCGGCGCGATGGGCAAGGTGTACGCGAACGATATCCAGGCGGGGATGCTCGAGCTGCTGCAGAAGAACGTCGAGAAAGCGAAGCTCGCCAACGTCGTCCCCGTGCTTGGCGCGATTGACGATCCGAAGCTTCCGGCGGATTCGCTCGATCTGATCATCATGGTCGACGTCTACCATGAGTTCTCGCAGCCGCAGAGGATGCTTCAGCACATGCTCGAAGCGCTGAAGCCGGGCGGCCGGTTGGTGCTGCTGGAATACCGTGCAGAAGACCCCGACATCCCCATCCTGCGGGAACACAAGATGAGCAAGGCTCAGGTCAAGCTGGAGGTCGAGCACGAGGGCTTCAAGCAGTCGCGCGTGTTCGACGACCTGCCCTGGCAACACCTGTTCATCTTCACGAAACCCTGAAGAAGCAAGGTTTCCGTGGACGTCATCAGCGCCGAATCCTCGGATAGGTATGGCACGGCGTGCCCTCCAGTACGTCGGTTGGCGGTGGCGGTGAAAGCATGATGACCGTCGGAAACGCCTTCGTCTGAGCCCCGTCGAAGTCGCGCGCCCATTCCTTGTGGTTGTACACGCACACGGGAAGACAGATGGAGCAGTAGGAGTACTTCGCGAAATACGGAAAGCAGCGCCCCGTGTCGACCACGTAGCGGTCGTAGCCCAGATGGTCCTTGCCGGCCTCGGGGCTACGGTCGTCGGGGGTGGCCTGCGGAGGGCAGTACTTCCGGCATGCGCGGCACGAATCACAAAACCTGGCAATGCCGGCATCGACAGGCGCGTCGACCTCCAACTCGATGGATGTGATCACGCTGCCCATGCGAAACAGCGGTCCAAGGGTCGGATGGATGATCGAGCCGTGACGTCCCAGCTCGCCGAAGCCGGCTTTCAAGCCGATCGGGATGTGCAACAGGTCGCTGTCGCCGATCGGGTGTTCCACCTTGCACGCATATCCGATCGACCGGATGTGCGAAGCGAGCTGGATCACCGTTTCGCCAAGCGTGAAATAGACGCGCAGGCATTCGATGGCGGCCTCGCGCGACGGCACGACCTGGAACTCACGCCACCGCATACGCTGGCCCACGGCAATCGCAAACTTCTCCGTGACGGTGCGCCCACGATAGACGTCGCTCGGCTCGATTTCGCAGATGCCGACGATGTCCGCTCCGAACTCGAGCGCTTTCTCTTTGAGATGGTGAGCGGCTTCTGCCGGAGAGGAGAAGGGTCGCCGCGCGTGTGACACCTCGCCGTCGAATCGGGAGTATTGGTGGTTGTAGATCTCGTTCAGGAGGTCGGTAACTTCCTTGATTTGAATCGAACGGCCGCCGACCGTTGCGTACCACTCTTCCCAGGCGAACGCTGGAGGTGAGTTCGTCAAATCCCAACTCCCAACTTCCAATTTCCAAAGTAATGATGCCTGAAGGACCAACGCCTCAGTTTGGCCGAGAAACGCGTTAGAACCGCTTCCGACTCCGAGTTCTCCGTCGGTCAATCCTGCCGCACCGGCCCAAGCATCTGCTCGCCACCAGCGGCCACGAACGCGGCGGCCGCATCGCGATAGCCAACTTCCGCTAATCGGACGATGTCGATGAACTCGGGATTCTGACGCAGCGAGTCAAGCCACGGATCGCGCGCGAAGAAGGGATAGCAGTGGAATCCTGTGTCCACCACGTGCCTGAGCACCTGGAGGGCGCGAGGATGCTTCAGTGCGGCGAGTGTGCGCGCGAAATAGTACGTGCCACAGGGATCGCGAAGCCGCCATTTCTTTAGAACGTCGTCGGAAATCGACAACGCCTCGGCTCGCTTGTCTTCGAGGACTGCGACCGTCATCTCGAGGAAGATGCGGAACAGGACGGGAAGGCCCGGGGCCATCTGCTGACGCGCATGGGCGATTGCGCGATCGCGATCGCCCATCAGGTCGAGCGTCAGCAGGGTGACGATGGCCGGATCGTCTTCGTCCAAAGCGATGGCCTTCTCGTAGTCGCCCATCATCATGTACGCGTGGCTCACGGCGGTTCTGATCTGCGGCTCGAGACGCCGGGCATGTTCATGCGCCGCGATCGCTGGCCGCTGTAGGCCGGCGTACCGGCATGCCTGCACCAGACCCGCGTAGAGCTCCGGATCCGACGATCGCAGCCGCACCCGCTCGAGCAAGCGGAGCATCGCTTGACGTGCGCGTCCCGTTTCCAGTTCGACGGCCGTGTAGAGATTGTGGGCGATGGATAAGTCTGGATTGAGTGCGAGCGCGCGTGTGAACGCCTCCTCGGCAAGCGCATAGGCGTCGCCTGTCGTCTCGCCCGAATACATACCGATCACTCGATAGATGCGCGCCAGTCGCGCCCATGCCGGTGCGTAGCGCGGGTCTTCCTCGAGACACTGCTTGTACAGATCGCGGGCGACGGTCCAGTTCTGCGCCTGGTAGGCGAGCTGATTCGCCCGCAGGTAGTACTCGTACGCTTTGGGAGTGGCGGGCACATCGCGCGCGAGCACCTGCCGGTCGCGTGCGCTCAACGGCACGGCAAGCGATTCGACGATCCGGCTCGTGAGCGCATCCTGAAGCTGGAAGATGTCACCGAGGCGGACGACCATCGACTGCGACCATTGCACGGTGCCGCTCGGAACCTCCGCGAGCTGTGCGGTCACGCGAAGCTGCTCCTCCGATCGCAACAGTGTGCCGGTCAACACGGCATCCACGTCGGCTTTGGCGGCGAGCGTCTCGAGGTCGAGTGAGTCCGAGGCGAAGCGCGACGCCGTGAGGGTGGATCGGACTAACAGCGAATCAAGCCCGGAGAGCGACGTCGTCAGCGCGTCCGACAGGCTGAAGGCGAGGAATTCGATCTCCGGGTCCGACCGGAGCATCCTGAACGGCAGCACGATGAGTCGGGTAATCGGACGTGGAGGACGTGCCACGGGTCCGCTGTCGGCCACCAGCAATGCGGCGCGCAGTTCGTCGGCCATCGTGATCGCCGATCGATAACGGTCCTTCGGGTGCTTGGCGATCGCCTTGTGGAGAATCCGGTCTACCGCGGCAACGGCTGACGAGCCGCCCAGTGCCGGCGGATGTTCGTAGACCACGGCGTGCACGACCTCGGGAATCGTGCGCCCATCGAACGCCGGCTGGCCCGTGATCATTTCATACAAGACAACGCCCGCGGCGAAGAGGTCCGCTTTGTGATCGGCAGGCTGTCCCATCAGCTGCTCTGGGGAGAGATAGCGCGGTGTTCCCAAGAGCATCCCGGGGCTCGTGAGCCGCGCGTCCTGCTCGCTGAGATCCATCGGCCGCGCCAGGCCGAAATCGAGCAGCTTCACCCCGTGCGGCGTGAGAAAGACGTTCGACGGCTTCAAGTCTCGGTGAATCAGGCTGTTGCTATGAAGCGCGTCGAGCGCGGACAGCATGGCGAGCGCGATCGTCGCCGCCTCTTTCAGGGGGATCGGCCCTTCAGCCATTCGTGAGGCCAGGGACTCGCCTTCGAGCAGCTCCATCGCGATGTAGAACTGGCCGTCCTCGGAACCGACGTCGTACAACTGGCAGATATTCGGATGATTGACTCGTGCGGCCGCGCGCGCTTCGCGCCGCAGCCGTTCCGTGGCGGATGGGTCGGACGCGTTCGCGCGAATCGTCTTCAGCGCGACCGCCCGATTCAGGCGGTCGTCCCAGGCGGCATACACGATGCCCATGCCGCCCTCACCGAGCGTGCCGGTAATTTGGTAATGGCTGATCGACTTTGGCATCACCGCTCTGGAAGAGACCTCCCAATCACCGATCCTAACGCGCCCGCGAGCTCATGCGATGCCCAATAGCCGCCCGTATCCTTTCGACCATCGTCTGGTAATTACAGCAAGAGGGCGAGTGACGAGGGCCGACGTCGAAAACGCGTTCGACCAGCACAAAGATGCGGTGTATCGCTTTGCCTGGACTATGTCCTCATCGCCGGCCGCTGCGGAGGACATCACGCAGGAGGTATTTCTGACGGTTCTCCGGGATCAGGTTCGCTTCGATCCGACTCGAGGCTCGCTGCGTGCGTTCTTGCTGGGGATCGCACGAAACCTCGCGCTGAAGCGATGGCGCGACGAGCATCGGTGGGACACGCTGGATGACGACCGCTTTGTGGCGCAGCCATTCGATCTTGAACGAGGCGAAATCGGTGAGCTCGTCAGCCGCGCGATCCGGACCCTCCCCCCGTTGCAGCGCGAGGTGGTGATCCTCGCCGAATACGAGGAGCTGTCGCTCGAGCAGATCGGCCGTGCCGTAGAGGCGGAGGTCGGAACCGTGAAGTCGCGGCTGCACCGTGCTCGCCAAAATCTGCGGCGAATGCTCGCCCCGGTCGCGTCGCTGGTGAGGTGAAGGAGTACGTCCGATGGAGCCATTCGATGATCGGGAATTGAACCAGCTGCTGCGGCGGTGGGAGAGACCGCCCGCACCGGCGGGCCTGAAAGCGCGTGTGTTCGGTAGGCGTGAATCGTGGTTCACCTGGTTACTGACGGGAACGATTCGCGTGCCGGTGCCCGTGGCGGTCTCCGCCCTTGTGCTCGCGGCGCTCTGGACCGCGTACGCCACGCTGTTCGATTCTTCACGAGCGGTGCGCGTGAATCAGGGACCAGTCGTCTCACTGGCGGACTTTCGACCAGTTGAACAGGTGGAGGTCCGAGTCGTTGGAGAAGTCAGATGACGTCAGCCACATTACGAAGAGTATTCGCCGCGTGCACGGTCGCGTGTGTCGTGGGGGGCCACGTGTCGCTGGTCGCACAAACGCGGCGCATCGATCGTGGGTCCGCGTCGCAGTCGGCGTTCGGGTTCTATTGGGAGACGCACCTCGATCCCCCGACGCCTCCTCTCGCATCGACATTTGGCACGGCCTACGCAAATGTGTCCCCGAATCTCGTGTATCGCATGCTGCTGGACCGCGCGAAGAGGGTGTACTTCGGATACTGCGCGCGCATCGAGCCGCTGGACGAGCCCAATACATTTCGCGTCACGTTCGGGCCACTGTCTTTGGTTCCAGCATTGCAACGAAGTCTCGGAAGCGATGCCGCGAGCTGGACGCCGCTGCCTGCGCCGAAGTTCCCCAATCAGCGAACGGTGCGCGGTGGAGAGGTGATGGAGCTGAATCTGCTGACCAACGACAGCTGGGGTCAGCGGTTGATTGAGTACGTCACGGTTCAAGAGCCCGCGCGGGCCGAAGGCTTTCAGGCGTTGACACGAGCACCGCGTGAATTCGCGTTCGCGACGGGCACACCACACGATTTCCGATCGGACGACGTGGAGCTGCAATTGGAGGAGCCGCGCGTCAGCATCAACGGCACCTTCGACATGTCGTCGACGCGGACGCTCGGGGATGAGACAGGGCGCGTGGTCTGGATCTACATCCCGAACCGCGGGCGCTTTCAGTTCTCGCTCGTCCCCCTCCCTCGGCTCGGCTTCAAATTGGCTGGCGAGACACGCGGCAGCTCGCTTAGGTTCACGCTCGGCGGCGACACATTCACCATCACGGCCGCTCGACGCATCGCCCCAGGGACGTCGGCGTTCAACGTGTACGTACTGCATCAGCCGGCATGGCGCCCGACCTACGCCAACGCGAATGTCGACGCGATGGTCATGGGGTCCGCCGACCGCGCGGAGTACCTGGCGGGCCAGTAGCGGGGGTGATGTTCGTGCAGAATAGATGGCGTTCTTGTCGTCGCCGACAGCTGCCTCGGGGGAAACGATGTACGTCATTCTTGGTGCTTCGGGAAAGACGGGCGGCTGTGCGGCAGATGCGCTCATCGCCATGGGCAAGCTCGTCCGCGTGGTGGTTCGGCACGCGGTGAAAGGTGCGCTGTGGAAGGCTCGGGGCGCTGATGTCGCGGTGGCGGATGTCGACGATGTATCAGCCCTTGCGCGAGCGTTGCGAGGGGCCGATGGCGCGTACATCATCGTGCCGCGCAACTTCGCGGTCAGTGACGTCCTCGAGAGCCGGGAGCGCTGCATCGAGTCGCTTGCGCGCGCCGTCGATGAAAGCGGGATCACCAACGTCGTCTTCATGTCCTCTGTCGGCGCCCACCGGGCGGCCGGCACGGGCCTCATCCGAAGCCTCTATTACGCAGAGCGGCGCTTCGCTGATGTGAAGGCCGATATCACCTTTCTTCGGGGTTCCTATTTCCTCGAGAACTGGGAACTGGAACTTTCGGCGCTACGAGGCGGCGACGTGTTCAACACCTTCTTGAGGGCTGACCACACGATCCCGCAGGTCGCTGTTCGCGATCTCGGGAACGTGATCGCCGAGCTGCTGACTCACCCGCGACGCGGACATCACGTGGTGGAGTTCACCGGACCCGCCGACTGGAGCCCTGCCCAAATCGCGCAGGCGATGGGGGAGGTTACCGGGAAGTCCGTGCGACTGCAGCAGTGGCCGGCGTCTGCCGCCGCAGACGCGTTGGTGCAGTTCGGTGTCCCGAGGCCTGTCGCCGTATTGATTCAGGAAATGTACGAGGGGCTCGACTCCGAGCACATCGCGCTCGAATCGCCACAGGCCGTGCGCCGCGGACAGATCTCGGCGAAGCGCGCGATTGCCAGCATGTGGGGCGCAACCGCAGCCGGCGCCTGAGGTGATCATCTTAGACCGTGACTCATCCGCTGGCGCCGCGGGCTCTCGCGCTTTCACTATCACTCTGAGATCCCCTTGCCCTCGACACAGTCGTACGCCTTGCCGGTCGCCACGCTCATGAACTCTTCGATGCGTCCGTTGGGCCATGTGATCACTACGCGATCGAGACGGTCGCGCTTGCCCACGCCGAAGGTCACCGGCAGTTCCGACTGCGAGAGGTAGCTCGATCCGCTCTTGACCATCCGCGATTGCGACGTGCCGCCGTGGAAGATGCGCACGGTCGCGCCGATCGCGTCGCGATTCGACGTCGTCCCAACCAGTCGAAACCGGATGCTGCGATTGCCCGATCGCTGATCGTTCCGAAAGAGCACCGCCGGCCCGTTATTGGTCGTCATCAGGACGTCGACGTCACCGTCACGGTCGAAGTCGCCCATGGCGAGGCCGCGACCGACGCGCGGCTGCGCGAATGCGGAACCCGCGAGCCCGGAGACCTCGCGAAACGACGCATTGCCCTGGTTCAGAAAGAGCAGCGGCGTCTGCGCGTATCCCACGTTGCCACGGATGTTACGAACGGTCTCGTCGATATGCCCGTTGGCCACGATGAGATCGAGCGCACCATCGAGATCGAGATCGGCGAAGACGCACCCGAAACCAAGGCGGTTGAGTGAGGGCGTACCGATACCGGCCCGCTTCGCCACGTCCTGATACAGCCCGCTCCCTTGTGGCCGGTAGAGCCCGATCATCTCGTTGTCGAAGTTGGTGACGGCGAGCCCGGCTCTTCCCGAGTTGTCGAAGTCCGCCGAGTCGACACCCATTCCCGCGCGGGCCTTGCCGTCATCGCTGAGCGCTACTCCGGCTTCGAGCGCGACGTCCCGGAAGCGTCCGTTTCGCAAGTTGCGATAGAGCTTGTTGGGCTGCGTGTCGTTGGCCACGAAAATGTCCGGCCATCCGTCCTGGTCGTAGTCGAGCAGTGCCACGCCGAGCGACTTCGAGCTCGAATCGAAGATGCCGCACGTGGCGGTGACGTCCTCGAAGGTGCCGTTGCCGCGATTGCGAAAGAGCCAGCAGGTCTCACCGCGATACGCTTCGGGCGTGCAATACGATTTCTGCTTGCCGTCGAGGCTGCAGAAGACGTCGTGTTCGGCCGTCCATTTGACGTAATTACAGACGAAAAGATCGAGGAATCCGTCGCGATCGAAATCCAGCCAGAGGGCCGACGTGCTGAAGGCCGTTCGGCCATCCAGTCCGCTCGTTCGCGTGACGTCGACGAACGTCCCTTTACCCGTGTTTCGGAACAACCGGTTCTGTCCGACGCAGGTGACGAGCACATCGGGGAAGCCGTCGTTGTTGAAGTCGCCCACGGCAACGCCCATGCCGTACAACTCGACCTCGAGCCCTGCCGCTCGCGTGACGTCGGTAAACGTCCCGTTCCGGTTGTTGCGGTACAGGCGCAGCGTCGATCGCTGCTTCTTGTGTCCAGCCCAATCCATGCCGTTCACAAGCAAGATGTCCGGCCATCCGTCGGCGTCGTAATCGATGAACGCGCAGCCTGACCCGAGCGTTTCAGGAAGAAGCTTCCCGCCATACGCGCCACTGTTGTGATGAAACTGAAGGCCCGCCGACGAGGTGACGTCGATCAACTGGAAGCCAAGGGGCGCCGATGGCTGCGCAATGAGGTCTGCGGGAAAGGCCAGCACGCCGGCGGCTGCGCCGCAGTCTCGAAGGAACTCACGCCGTTTCACCCCTCGACCATGCTCGGGGTGACCCTGAGCCTGTCGCCCTTCGACATTGCTCAGGGCGACCTTGAGCTCGTCGAAAGGTCGAAGGGTCACAGCGGATTGACCAGCCCGTTCTGAAGCGCGTAGACGACGAGCTCGGCGGCTTTGTGGACGCCGAGCGTGTTCATGATGTTTGCGCGATGCACGGCAACCGTATTGGCGCTCAGATCGAGCTTCGCGGCGATCTCCTTGTTCGAGAGCCCGTTGCAAATGAGCTGCAGCACCTCGAGCTCGCGCGGCGTCAATCGACGATTGCGCTCGCCCGGCAGTGGGTCCGGTCGAACCACCGCGGGATCGAGGACCTGCTCGCCTGCGGCCACGCGCTTCACCGCAGCCGCGAGATCGAGGTCGAGCGCATTCTTCAGGACGTAGCCGCGCGCGCCCGCCGCCAGGGCCTGTCGGACGAGCGTCTCCTCGGAATGCATGCTGAGCATGAGGATGGCCGCCTTCGGCATGCTCGCCACAATCTTCTTTGTCGCCTCGAGTCCACCGGTTCCCGGCATCGCTGCATCCATCACAATGACGCGCGGCTTCAAGTCGGCCGCCATACGGATCGCCTCGTCGCCGTTGCTGCCCTCGCCGACAACGGAAATCGAGGGGTCGTCTTCGAGCAAGCGACGGAACCCGCGACGAACGAGGGCGTGATCGTCGACGAGGAGAACCGTGATCTTGTCTGTCATGTCGCGAGGCCCCCAGTGGCCTGTGTGCTGCCGGTGGTCAGCGGCACCCGAAGGCGCACGAGTGTGCCCCCGCTGGAGTGTGTCAGGAACGCAATCGTACCGTGAACGAGCTCCGCGCGCTCCCGCATGGCGACGAGGCCGAGACCGACGCCGTTACGCGTTGACGCTGGCGCCAGACCCTTGCCGCGATCTTCGATCTCGAGCTCGAGAGCATGGGGATCGATGCGCAGGCGTACCGACGCTCGATCGGCGCCCGAGTGCCTGGCCACATTGCTCAACGCTTCCTGCAAGACGCGGTAGACGTGGATGCCAATGGTGGCGTCGACGGGTACCGCCGCGCCCGCGCGTTCGTAGTCCACTCGGATGCCAAGCTGTTTTTCGACCGTCGAGAGATACCAGTCCACGGTGCTCTCGAGACCCAGATCCTCGAGGATGGATGGGTGGAGCGTTTGTGCGAGACCGCGAACGTTGTCCAGCGCGGTCTGCGCGACCTCGCGGATTTCACGCAAGTCCTCACGCAGCTCGGAGCCTTCCGGCGCATGCTTTCCCGCACGGCCGAGCATCGAGCCGATGGCCGTCAGGACTTGACCGAACTCGTCGTGCAGCTCGCGCGAGATCTCACGCAGCGTCGACTCGCGTGTGGCAATCAGCATCTGCGCCAGCTCGCGCCGCTCGTCGGAGAGTGTGGCGAGGCGAGCAAAGAGTCGGCGGTTCGAGTGAATCAGATACGAGCTCGTGGCCACGATCGCGGCGAGCGTCGCCGCGAGAAACCAATACACCTGACGCTGGACGCGAGCGTAAATCTCCTGGACCTGTTGCGCCGTCTGCTCCTCGCTCTCGTTGTTCTGGACGAGCAAGCGCGCGACCGCCGTGCCAAGCGCCGCCTGACGCGCCTGGAGCGAAAGTCGGATCTGCTCACGCGCCTCGCCTTCGCGACCGTTCTGCGCCAGCTCGAAGATGCGATCGACGGCATCCCAGAACTGCGTGAGCGATGTCGCCAGAAACTGCCGCTGCTCGGGCGTCTGTCGTGCGAGCGCCACTTCGCCTTGCCGTTTGAGCGCCTCGTCCAGGTCGGCGTGGATACGATCGAACTGTGTCGACCACGCGGTGAGTGGATACGGCTCGCCGCTGTCCAGCATGTCTCGCATCGCGAGCCCGAGCTGGTTCAAGTCATTTTGAATGCGCAGCAGCTGCAGCGAATCGCGACGATTGCGATCCGTCAGCTCGGTTTGAAGTCGACGCAGGCCTGAGATCTGTCCGGAGATGTACCACGAGTAGGCAACCACGGTGGCCAGCGTGATGATTAGGCCAAGGAGCAACGCCGTCGTGGGCGAGCGTCCGGGGGCGTGGGCAGAAGTCACGGCACGTGGACTTTATCAGAGCGCCTGCGCGGCACTCGGTCTCTCGGCGCACGCCCGTGTCGTGCGCGCCGGCGACGAAGCAGGAGTCGCGTCCACAGGAATCCAGCTAGCAGAAAGGGCAGCAGGTACCACACCAGCATGTACGGTGCGGGCCGGAGGTCGTAGGTCGCGTCCACCCTCGAGTCGATGGTGGCCCGGCCGAGAGGACCGTCGATGTCCACGCGGACCTCGTACGGGCCTTCATGGTCCATGACGATCGCGGCGAACTGATTGCTGGTTTCGCCACGGACGGGTGCCGCGACTGCACTGTGTGGCGCTCCCCGCTTCGGCGATCCGGGTCGGTCTGCCGAGGGTGGGCCGGCAATCGCGCGCACCGAGACCGTCGCACGCGTCTCCGGCGGGACGCTGGCCGCCTTCGGCGACAGTGCGATCACGACCCAGAACTGTCCCGCCGGCGTGCCGTCGTCGGTTGCGTCAGGGTCGGTCCAGATTGAAATCGTGTACGGGCCCCGTGTCGCGTCAGTCACGATTGGGAACGGAGGCCCCGAGTGTGCGAGCAGGAGCGCCGACGTCGCGAGCATTGCGAATGTGGCGACGATGATGCGCGCGCGGGGGGTCATCCGATGAAGCTCACCGCTCGCATCTCCATGGGTTGCGCAAGGATCCACGCGGCCGTCGTGAGGAGAAGAGCGACCAGCACGAGCCACGGTGCGGAAGCCACGTTGGGAGCGGCTGGGTACTCACGTCGTGAGATTGCCTGCACAAGTCCGATCGACCCGGCTGCCCCGAGCATCACGCAGCCCAGTTGAATCGGAAAGACGGTTCCCGGCTGAAGCCCCACCCACCCCCACAGCGGCTGACCAAGAAGGGGCTGGCCGAATGCGTCCACCAACGCGCTCTGTACCACTGGAACCACCGCGAAGACACCGGTGAACAGATGGAAGCCGTAGTGAGCCAGCCACATGCCGAATCCGACGGGCACCAACGCGTACGCGTAGCGAACGAACGTGGCTTGCAGTGAATGCGCGCGAGCACGATCGAACGCCCACGTCAGGACCGCCGCGGCGCCGAGGAGCAATCCCGGCAGGACGACGAGCCCGAGCAGGAACACGAGGGCCAGCGCTGGCGCTTCGGATCGGACGCCGATCATCTCGGCCACGCGCTGCTCGACGACGTAGGCAGGAGACGTCATCGCGAAGGCGTTCAGGAACGCGGCAAACGTAAACACCAGCGCCAACGTCGCGACGTCGATGCGCCGAAGCAATCGCCCGATGCCTGACCGGCGTCCGGTCTCGAGCAGCTCGGCGCCTGGAACACGCGTCTCGAGCGCGATGTTGTCGTGTGGGCACGCATGCACGCAGTCGAGGCACATCGTGCAATCGAGATTGCCGACTTTCAGCGGAAGAAAAAGCCCGAGCTCGCAGCCGCGGCGTTCGAGCCGCTTGGGCTCGGTCGTGCTGTAACGACCCTTGATGCAGTCCGACGTCTTACACGTGCGGCACGTGTTGAGGTCCGACACCCGCAGCTCCGTTGGCGCCATCGTCGACGCCATGAAGTTGAACTGACCGATCGGACACAGGTGTTTGCAGAACGATGCGCCGGTAAAGAGCACGTCGACGAGGATGGCGAGGCCGAAGTACCCGAGGACGAGCCACGCCGTGGCCCGCGGATGCGACCACAGGTCGAAGAGCTCGTACGAGAAGAGCACGAGCACGAGCAGCGCCATCCCGAGCCATTTGCCACGAAGCCAACGAGGCCATCGCAGCTTGGGGTGGAGGATGTGGCGAGCCCCGTCGCGTGCAAGCACCATCGGGCATGCCGTACAAAACAGATTGCCAGCGGCGGCAATGGCGATGATCAGAAGTCCGCGCCAATGGATCGACGTCAGGACCGTCGCGAGGTTGCGTGGGCCAAGTTGCGGGCCAAAGAGCCCATGGAGTACGACGGCCGCGGCGGCGAACAACAGCACGAGCTGCAACGCCGGTCGTACATACCGCCACCGTGCGAGCGTGCCGACGATGGGCAGAGTCAGGATGTTCAACGTGTGTTTCTATATGTCATGAGGCAGCGCGCACACCCGCGATGTCGATCTGCTTCTTCAGTGGCGCGCCACCGGGCAATTCGCCGGTGACGAGGAGCGTCCAGTCGCCGGCCATCGTGAACTGCATCTGAGCATCGTATCTGCCATCGCCTCGTTCCATCAGCATCGCGCTCACGGGAGCCATGCCGGGATGAGACATCACACCTTCGAGGCGCAAGTGCGCACCGACCACGGGGCGTTGAGCGCTGTCACGCAGCGTGAGGGTGACGACCATCGGCGCGCCGGATACGGGCGGCGACGGATCGAGCGCCCAGGACACGCGGATGTTGTTCGAGGGATCTGCCTCGCGCCGACACGCGACCGAACCGCCTGTCAGTGCGGAGGCCAGCAGAAGAACGACCGTCAGGACGCGGCAGCGATCCCGCGGTGCCACGCGCACGTGCACTGCTGCCTTGCCGCGGCCGGCGGAGGGAACATGTGGTAATACATCGCCACGACCATCGGAACGAAGACGATCGTGTTGTAAAAGAGATGCAGCTCCACGCGCGGAACCCAGATCTGCAGAATGCTCGTCGGCACCGGACGGCCAAACAGGTTGTGACCGAGCACGTACTGTCCCTGCAGCAGGAAGTGCTCGATGTGGTGAAAAGACTGGATCGCGAGCGCAATGGTCCACCACTTCCGATCCTGTTCGCCCGTGAAGCCGGGCCGCAACATCCACAGACCGATCAGCATCACGAGCGCGTATCCGTAATGCAGCATCTCCGACGTGACGAGGTACGGGAAGAAGTAGCCGAGCGCCCCGCGTGCCGCGGGCACGGGCCAGCCAAGCCCATAAACCTGGAACGCCTGCAACAGATGCTCGGCCCAGTGCGCCAGCACAATCACCATGAACGTCTGCAGAGCTCGCTCGTGTCCCTGCGCATTCAAACGGTGTAAGAAACTCTGTCCTTCGCTCGAGGGCAGTGCCTCGGCGTGCGCGGCATACATTCGGTCTAATCCTTTAGTATTAGGCGCAAAAACGCGATCTCTCACTGAAGGTAACCTTCGACCGCCTTCGAGTCAAGGCAGCCGTGCCACGCCGACGCGCGGCGCTGATTGCTGTTGACGAGCCCGGTGTTCCCGTACTGCCACACGTCCACCGGGTTCACGACGCGTGTGACCGGACTCGCGACGTACACGGTTC
>Ga0114129_10003021_pt1 | contig 23594 bp, 20 predicted proteins | sample RhiMetdeltSRZDD1_FD_80071 | JGI IMG/M metagenome (GOLD analysis project Ga0114129, IMG submission 80071) | Populus rhizosphere microbial communities from Tennessee, USA - Rhizosphere MetaG P. deltoides SRZDD1 (version 2) (version 2) | ecosystem: Host-associated > Plants > Roots > Rhizosphere >...
TATCCCTGGATCAAGCTGTGGGTGTACGGCAACGGGACCTTCAGGTATGCAACCGACATCTCCTGACTGTCCCGACGAGCGGGAGGACGGCGTGAACCCGACCGCGCGGTGGCTCGTGCACGGCGTCTGGAAGATCACCCTCGCCGTTGTCGTGATCCTTCTCGTCGGCGGCCTCATCGTCGCGCTTACCCGCTAGGCGTAGCTCTCGGGCAGCGGCGCCCGCCCGCTGCCCGAGACGCGTCGCCGTGCGCAGGTACTGCACGCCAGCTGCCGGGGCCGGGCCGTCCACGCACCGGCCGGATGACGGTGTCAGCGAAGCTCGGCCGGCAGCCGGAAGTAGACGTCCTCGCGCGTCAGCTCGACCTCTTCGCGGTCGGTATAGCCGAGCCTTGCGAGCCGGTCGGCGACGCCCGTGACGAGCGAGTCAGGGGACGACGCGCCCGCGGTAAGGCCGACGACGTCGTGTCCTTTGAGCCAGGCCGGGTCGAGGTCCGACTCGTCGTCCACGAGATATGCGTCCGCGCCGCAATGCCGCGCAACCTCGACGAGGCGATTGGCGTTCGAGCTGGTCTTCGAGCCGACCACGAGGACGAGAGACGCATCCGCACAGATCTTCTTGACGGCGTCTTGGCGGTTCTGGGTCGCGTAGCAGATGTCGGCGGACGGGGGGCCGACGAGATCGGGGAATCGGTCGCGCAGCGCGTCGACGACTTCGCCGGTGTCGTCCACCGAGAGCGTCGTCTGGGTCAAATACGCAACTCCCCGTCCTTCTTCGACTTCAAGGGCCTGGGCATCGTCGACCGTCTCCACGAGGACGATCGAGTCCGGCGCCTCCCCCATCGTCCCGATGACTTCCTCGTGCCCGGAATGCCCGACGAGGGCGATCGTGAGCCCCCGGCCGGCATAGCGTCTCGCCTCCGCGTGCACCTTGGAGACGAGCGGACAGGTGGCGTCGACCACCTGCAGATTGCGCTCGGCGCACTTGCGGTAGACCTGCGGCGCCACGCCGTGCGCCGAGAGCACGACCAGAGCCCCTTCGGGAACCTCCTGCTCGGTCTCGACGAAGATCGCCCCGCGGGCCTCGAGATCGCGAACGACGTGTACGTTGTGGACGATCTCGTGCCGGACGTAGACGGGCGGCCCGTTCGTCTCGAGCAGCTTCTCGACGATGTCGATCGCTCGCACGACCCCGGCGCAGAAGCTGCGGGGCGCGGCGATGAGAACACGTTTCGTGCTCACGCGATTCCCTCGGCCAGCCGGCGCGCCGCCTCCTCGAGCGCCCCTAGCGCCCGGCGGGACGACGCCGCAGCCCGTGCGGCCGTCGCCGGCTCGGTCGCGAAGGCCCGCGCGACGGACAACCAGGCAACGTCGCCGTCCGGATGGGCAGCCGAAGCAAGCCGGCCTACCGGACGGTCCGGACCGTCCGATATCGCCCTGACCGCTCCGACCAGCCGACCGGTCGCAGCGAGCGCGCCGCTCTCCATGTCGGCTGCGGCGGCGCCGGTTCCGGCGGCGAGGGACGCCCGTTCCGCCGGATCGTCGACCACGCGGTCGACAGCGCACAGCACGATCGGTCGAGCACCCGCAACAGCCAGCGGCTCGCCTTCCCACAGGACAACGCCCCGCTCGTCGACGATACGCCGCGCGGAAACGAGCGTTCCTGGCTCCAGGCCCTTCACGAGCGCCCCCGCAAGGCCGAAGCTGATCAGGGGCGCGGCCGGGGCAGGAAGCGATCCTCCGAGACCGACCCGAACGGTCGGGGCTCCCCCCCGTCGCGCCGCCTTCTCCTCAACTGCGAGCGCGCAGGCAAGCATCGGCGAGCCCGAAGCGTCCTCGCGCTCCGTGCTCCGCGGTTCCGACTCGATCAGCGCAGCGTCCACGCGAGGCTCCGTACCGTCTCCTTGAGGCTCGACGTGGTCGCAAGCGTGGCCGACGGCTCGAAGCCGCAATGGATGCCGCAGTGCTCGCACCGCGGGTCGTTCCCCGGCCCGTAGCGTTCCCACTCCATGCCGTCCATCAGCGCCTCGTACGTGGGGAAGATGGCGTCGGTCAGCAGGTAGCAGGGGCCCTTCCAGCCGTACGGGTTTCGGGTGATCGAGCCCCACGGCGTGCAGGGCAGCGAACGCTCGCCGGTAAGGAAATCCTGGTAGATGGGGCTGGCGAGCCACCGGTAGCCCTTGCTGCGCGCAGCGGAGCGGATCGCGCGGAACTTCTCCTCGTGCTCGGTGCGGGTCATCGTGAGATTGGGGTCGATCTGCGAGTACTGATACCCCGGCGCGACGAGCATGCCGTCGGTGCCCACCTCGTCGGTGAGGAAGCGCATCATCTCGATCACGTCCTCCACCTCGCTCTCCTTGAAGATCGTGGTGTTGGTCGTGACGCGGAAGCCCTTCTCGCGCGCCGCCCGAATGGCGCTGATCGCGATGTCCCACAGACCCGGGTAGTCACAGATGTAGTCGTGAATGTCCCGCATGCCGTCGAGATGAACCACCCAGGTGAGCCGCGGGTTGGGCGCGAAGCGATCGAGCATTTCCTCGAGGCGCAAGGCATTGGTGCAGAGCTGGATGTTCTTCTTCATCTCGAGGAAGCCGGCGACAACGTCCTCGATTCCCTTGTAGATGAGAGGCTCCCCACCGCAGATCGAGACGACGGGCGCGGGGCACTGGGCGCCGGAGTCGACGCACTCGTCAACGGTCAACCGCGCCTTGTTCGATTCGTACTCGCGGATCTTCCCGCAGCCGATGCAGGCGATGTTGCAGCCGAGCGTCGGCTCGAGCATCAGCACCAACGGATAGCGCTCGACACCCTTCTGCGATGCGACGTAGCGACCGATCTGGACGGTGCTCCGCAACGGAAACTTCATGCCCCTCCCTTTCCGACCATCTCCGAAGCCTCGCGAACAGCCCGCGCGAGCGCAGGCGTTACCGGTCCTGGACAATAACCGAGCATAGCTTGAGCCTTCGCTGAGGAAAAGTACATGGGCAACCGGGCGAGCCGGACCTCGTCGCGGTTGGCAAGACCTATCCTCGCGGCGGCGGCGGCAGCCGCATAGGGCACCTGGATCGAGGGTCTCGGACGCCGAGCGAGGTCGGCAATCGCGGCGAAGAGCTCGGCAAGCGAGAGATTCACGCCCCCGAGGAGGTAGCGCTCGCCGGCGGCGCCCCGCTCGTACGCGAGCGCATGACCACGTGCGACGTCGCGGACATCCACGATGTTCAGGCCGGTCGTGGCGAGATAGGCACGTAAGCGACCGCTGGCCACGCCGGCGATCATCCGGCCGGTCGGAGTCGGCTTGAGATCGCCGTCGCCGACCGGCGTCGTGGGGTTCACGACCACCGCATCGAGTCCGTGGGCGGCCGCATCGAGCACGAGCCGCTCGGCGTCGCGCTTCGTCCGCTTGTAGGGCACCGCGAGCTCCCACGCCGGCGGGGCGTCATCCTCCGTCGCTGAGCGTCCCGCGACCGGACCGCAGGTTCCGGCGGTGCTCGTGTGGACGAGGCGCTTGACGCCCGTCCGGCTGCAGGCCTCGATCACGTTCTGCGTGCCTTCGACGTTCACGCGCTCGATCATTCGCGGGTCGGCGTCGTAGCTGTAGAGGGCAGCGACGTGAAACACGGCGTCACAACCCTCGATCACCCGGCGCAGCTCGGCTCGGTCGAGGAGGTCGACCCGCTCGGTGCGAACCTCGGCGCCGAGCTCGGCAAGCTCGCGCGCGACGTGGCCGCCGACAAAGCCGGACGCGCCCGTGACGTAGGCCTTCACGGAGCGCGTCGCAGTGACTCTCGATATCGGCCGAGTGCGATCATCGGCCAGACGATGCGGTAGAGGTGGTAGCGGATGAGGAAGTCGCGCGGGAATCCCGTCCCCGTGAAGTACTCCTCGTCCCAATCCCCGTCGGCACGCTGCGCTTCGCAGAGCCAACGCGCCGCTCGCGCCGCGGTCTCCGAGTGTTGCTCGTCGGCTGCGACCAGGGCCATCAGCGCCCATCCGGTCTGCGAAGGGGTCGAGAGCCCGCGGCCGCGCCAGGCTGCTCCTTCCTCGCCGACGTTGTAGGAGCGACAGTCTTCTCCGAACCCGCCGTCCTCGTTCTGGTGCGCCGCGAGCCAGGCGACGGCACTGCGCATCGCGGGATGTGTCGCCGGCATTCCGGCGGCCTCCAGCGCGGGAAGCGCAGCCGCCGTCCCGTACACGTGGTTCACGCCCCAGCGGCCCCACCAGGAGCCGTCCGGCTCCTGCTCGCGCAGGATGTACTCGACGCCGGTGCGGACCTGCTGCTCGAAGCCCGCCTCGTGCGCGAGCAGCTCGACGACATGGGCGGTGACGTCGACGCTCGGGGGATCGATGACCGCCCCGAAGTCGCAGAAGGGAACGTCGTACAACCAGTAGGCGTCGTTGTCGACGTCGAACGCGCCCCAGCCGTCGTTTGCCGACTGCATGCCGACAAGCCAACGGCTCGCGCGCTCGATCGCGGCGCGCCCGGTGCCGAGCTCACGCAACGCCAGGCCGAGAACGGCGGCGTCGTCGACGTCAGGGTAGACGTCGTTGTCGTACTCGAACGCCCAGCCGCCCGGCTCGATCCCTGGCGTTCGGACACTCCAGTCGCCGCGGGCTCTCACCTCTTCCCGGAGCACCCAGGCCCCCGCCTTGGCGAGCGCCGGGTGGTCGGGCGGCACGCCTGCGGCGCGAAGTCCGAGCACGGCGAGCCCGGTGTCCCACACCGGCGACTGGCACGCCTCGGGCCGGAGGCGGTCACCCTCCTGCACCAGGAAGCCGCCCCATCCCTCCAGCCCTCGCCGCACGACCGGCGACTCGGGCCCATGCCCCCGGCACGCAAGGGCGATGAGCGACCACACCCACGGCGGCTGGATCCCGCCCCAGCACCCGTCGCGCTCTTGCCGATCCACGATCCATTGCTCGGCGGTTCGCAGCATCCACTCGCGCGCCGGCTTGACCGGCGATTCCGCGTAGAGCTTCAGCAGCCGGTCGACACCGTCCCAGATGTTGCGGTCGGAGCGTTCGACCGGCCCCAGATCGAGCTCGCCCCACGCCCGGGCGAGAGGAAGACGCCGCACGGGCCGGTAGTGCATGACCACCGCGAGCGGCATCACGGTCTGACGCGCCCAACAGGCGAACGTGTAGAGAGAGACGGGCATCCAGGGCCTGAGCACCGCGAGCTCCACCGGCAGCTGGGGCACCTCTCTCCAGGGCCACAGCCCGAACAACGCGAACCAGATGCGCGTGAAGACGCGTGCGGCGCCGATCCCGCCACGCTCGATGCAGAACCGCCGTGCCTCCTCGAGCTGCGGGGCTCGGTCGGAGAGGCCGGCGAGCCGAAGGGCAGCGTATGCCTCGATCGTCGCGTTGAGATCCGGCTCGCCCCCGTGGTAGATCGACCACAGTCCGTCGGGGCGCTGCTGGGCGAGCAGCTCGCTCATGATCCCGAACGTCGTCTCCTCGTCGCGAATGCGCATGAACTCGAGGAAGAAGAGGTGCTCGGCGGTGATCGTCACGTTCGACTCGAGCTCGCCAACCCACCAGCCGCCGGGCTCCTGAAGCGCGAGCAGGCGCTCGACGCCTGCCTCGATGGCAGCGTCGAGCCGGGCATCCACGGCAACGCTCACGGCCCCAGGCTGGCCGCGAAGGTTCCGACACGTTCCGGCGCCAAAGCCGGCACGATCCGCGCGCAACAGTCGCGCCCGCCCGCAGTACGCTTGAAGCGGGAGGAGGCAAGGGGTGGCCCCTCGGGGCCGGCCGAGACAGCGGCACGCCTGTTCACGGTGAAGCGTGCTCAGGCAGTGGGCTTTGCAGAAGCGCGCGCGCGGCGGCGCGGCCGCTGCGGATTGCGCCCTCCATCGTCGCGGGCCAGCCGGTCCCCGTCCACGCCCCCGCTCTGACGACATTCGGATTGCCCGTCTGCGGCGGCGGCCGCAGGGCCGTCGTGCCGGGGCGACCGGCGAACGTCGCCTCCGGTTCCCGGCTCACGCGTGACCACAGCAGCTTGGCAGGCCCGAGGCGCTCGACAATCGCCGTTCGCATGAGCTCGACGAGGTCACGGCCGCGGGTGGCCGCCAACTCGGGCGCGCCGCTCGAGACGACGGTCAGGTACTGCCCCGTCTCTGGCTTGTTGCCGGTGATCCGGCCCCGGTCGAAGAGCCAGTGAGCGGGGCTGCCGAGCAAGGCCGCCAGCGGGGGGACGAGCACCCTGCGGTCGAAGAGCAGGTGCACGCTCACGATCGGCGAGTCTCCCAGCAACGGGGCAGGCTCGCCGAGCAGCGCGGCGGAATCGGCCGGCGGCACCGCCAGCACCACCCGATCGGCCTCGACGCGCTCACCGTCGGAGGTGACGACCGCATCGGCTTCCAGGGAAACGGCCCTCGAACGTGTCCGCACCGAGGCCCCCGCGTCTTCGAGCGCATGACTCGCCGCATCGCCGTGCATCGCCCCGAGCGGCTGCGTCGGAAGGAGCAGATCGCTGGCCCTCCTCGGCCCCAGCAACGCGGTCTGCACGGTGAAGATCCCGAGCGCCGCGCTCGCCTCCTCGGCCGGCAGGTTGAGCGCCGGGCGGATGAACACGTCCCAGAAGCGGTCGATCGCCGACCGGCTCGTTCCCAGCCGGCGCAACAACTCTCCAAACGTCTCGTGATCGTGATTCTCAGGTCGCATTTGGCCGAGGCGCTGCGCGACGAGGCCGACTCGGAGGCGGTCTCCCGTCGTCAGGTGGCTGTAGCGCAGGAGCGGCACCATTCCCGCGCCGAGGTGAGCAACGCGCCGACGCTCGTCGATCACGGGCATCGCCAGCCGAACCCGACGGATCGCGGCTCCTTGCCCGATCCGTCGCAGGAAGCGCAAGTACTCGCTGCAGCAGCCGAGCGCGACGTGCTGCCCGTTGTCCGGTGGTGGCGCCGGATCACCGTCGCGCTCGGGGAGCGTCTGAACTGCGCCGCCGAGCGACGGTCGTGCCTCGAGCAGCGTGACCGCCGCTCCCTCGTCGGCAAGATCGAGCGCCGCCGCGAGACCGGCGAGCCCGCCACCGACCACGACGGCGCGCACTAGGCGGCCTCCCGTATGAGGCCGCTGCCGATCACGCGCAACTTGCCGAAGGCGGACAGGCTCGGACGCCCTGAGAAGACGTCGTAGCGCCGGCGCTCGATCTCGTCGAGCAGGCCGGCGTAGATGCCCACGAGGGTTCGGACACAGAGCGCACTGCGGGCGTCGAGGAGGGCGACGAGGCCGAGACCCTCCGTCATCAGCGCCCTCGCGCGGGATCCCTGATGCGCCATGAGCCCGTGCCACCCGGCTCCCGTCCGCCCGGCGGCGATGTCGTCCTCGGTCACCCCGAAGCGCTCGAGTTCGTCCTGCGGCAGATAGACGCGCCCCAGGAGCCAGTCTTCGGGAACGTCGCGCATGATGTTGATCTGCTGCAGCGCCAGGCCGAGCGTCTCGGCGAGCGGCCAGGCGCGCTTGGCATCGACAGGCCCGTAGACCGCCGTGCACATCACGCCGACGGCTCCCGCGACCCGGCGGCAGTACTCGCGCAGCTCGTCCCAGCTTCCGTAGCGGGCCCGGTCGACGTCCCAGAGCGCTCCCTCGATGAGGGCGCGCAAGGATCGGTCGGGGACCGAGTAGCGCGAGACGGTGTCCGCGAGCGCAAGCAGAACAGGATCGCCGGGCGGAACGTCCGGCAGCCGTTCGACTGCGGCTCCCAGCGAGACGAGCTGCTCGCGGCGAAGGCCGGGCTCCTCACCGCCGTCCGCGATGTCGTCGACCCGGCGCGCGTACGCGTACAGCGCCGCCAGCGCCAGCCGCTTCGGCCGGGGAAGCAGCATGATCCCCCAGGCAAAGTTCCGCGCCTCGCGCCTCGTGATCCGCACGCACTCCGCGTAGGCGTCCTCGAGCTTCATCGACGGATGAGCTCCCGCGCTGTCAGCCAGGCGAACGTCAGCCGCCCGGGGGCCGGACGTCCGGAGAAGACATCCCACTCCGCGCGCTCGAGCGCAGCCAGCGCTGCAAGGCCGCCGCGCGAGAAGAGCGCCACCGACTTCCCGATGCGGCCTCCCAGCGCCTCGGCCAGGCCAAAACCGGGCCGCAGCAGCGCCGCTGCCCTGGCGCTCTCGAATCGGCAGAGCGCGGTGAGGCGGTCGCTCACGGGACCGGCAAGCTCCTCGTTGTCGACGCCGAAGCGGCGGAGGTCCTCCTGAGGCAGGTACACCCGTCCGAGCGCGAGGTCGCGAGGCGGGTCCTGGAGGAAGTTCACGAGCTGGAGCCCGGTGCAGACGTCGTCCGAGGCGGCAATCAGATCGGCCTCGCTGTCCCGTCCGTAGATGCCGAGCACGAGCCGTCCCACCGGCTCGGCGGAGTACGTGCAGTAGTCGCGGACGTCATCCCACGTCTCGTAGCGGCTCGTCCGCTGGTCGATGCGGTTCGCCTCGATCAGCCGGGAGAACGGCTCACGCGGGAGCTCGCACGCCAGGATGGTCGCCTGGAGCCGGCGCATCAAAGCCGTCCGCGGCTCTCCACCGTAACAGGCATCGAGCTCGGCCTCCAGCTCGTCGAGTAGCGCGCTGCGATCGCCCTGAGCCTCGTCGCCAAGGTTGTCGACGAGCCGGGCGAAGCCGTAGATCGCCCGGAGGTGAGGCCTTGCATCCTTCGGTGCCAGCAGCGACGCGACGGAGAAGTTCTCACCCGAGGCGCGCTCATCGATCTGAGCGAGCGCGAGCTCCGGAGCCTCCAGGAGACGTCCACCCGCCACGCCCGGAACGTACCATGCCGGTTCACGATGCAGCGGCGTCGGTTCGGAAAGAGCGGCTGGCAGGTGCCCGTCATCGGCCTCGGGACCTGGCAGGTCTTCGACGTCGGCCAGGAAGGCGTTGCGAACGCCGGCGCCGTCGTCGAGGCAGCATTTACAGGCGGCTGCCGGCTGGTCGACTCGTCCCCCATGTACGGCCGTGCGGAACAGGTCCTGGGGGAGGCACTGGGGCCGCTTCGAGACGACGCCGTCGTCGCCACGAAGATCTGGACGCCTTCGACCGACGAGGCTCATCGCCAGCTTGCCGACCAGCTCGGCTTCTTCGGCGGGCGGGTGGATCTCGAGCAGATCCACAACCTCGTCGCCTGGCAGGAGCGCCTGCGGTGGCTCGAGGGAGAGCATGACCGCGGCCGCGTCGGCCTCATCGGCGCTACCCACTATTCGTCGTCGGCGTTCGACGAGCTGGAACGGGTGATGCGCACAGACCGCCTTCACGCCATCCAGGTGCCGTACAACCCGGAGGAACGCGAGGTCGAGCAGCGGATCCTGCCGCTCGCCGAGGAGCTCGACCTCGGGGTGATTACGATGCGGCCGCTCGGCGGCCCCGGCAACCGGTTGCAGCGACAGCAGGTTCCGGACGACGTCCTTCGCGAGCTCGGCTGCGAGAGTTGGACAGAGGCGCTTCTGCGCTGGGCTCTGTCCGACGCTCGGATCCACGTTCTGATCCCTGCGACGGGTCGCCCCGAGCACGCTGCCGCCAATGCGCGTGCCGGGCACGCTCCGCCGCTCGATGAGGAGCAGCGCCGGCTCGTGGAGCAACTGGCCGGCGCGCCCTAGAACCGCTCGATCACGGAGCGCTTCGAAGGCCGCTCGGGGTGGGCCCGAGCGACTAGCCTACGGTCAACCGACGGAGGGAGGAATTCGATGGGAGTCGCAATCCCCGACGAGGTCTTGGAACGGTTGAAGGGCACGTTCTTCTGGCATCTGGCCACCGTGAGCTCGCAGGGTCAGCCGCAGTCGACGCCCGTCTGGGCCGACACCGATGGAAGCCACATCCTGATCAACACGGCCAAGGGCCGCGCCAAGGAACGCAACATGACCCAGAACGGCCGGGTAGCCGTCTCCTGCGTCGACCTCGGGAACCCCTATGCGTTCGTCGAGATCCAGGGCAAGGTCATCGACACGGTGGACGGACAAGCAGCGGACGACAGTATCGACGATCTCGCCGAGAAGTACCTCGGCCAGAGGCCCTACCCGTTCCGCAAGCCGGACGAGGAGCGCGTGCTCTTCAAGGTCGAGCCGACCGCCGTCGTCGTCTGGGAGCGCTGACCCTCGTCTGAGCTTCTCTACCTTTCGCGGCAGGAGGTCGCGAGCCTCCTGCCGTCGATACCCGACCAGGTCGACCTCGTCGAGCGCACCTACCGCGCGATGGCCGCCGGACGAGTGGAGCTGCCCCCGAAGCCCGGGGTTCATCCACGCGAGAACGCCTTCCTCCACGCGATGCCGGCGTACCTCGCCGACGACGATGTCGCGGCGGTCAAGTGGGTGGCCGGGTACCCGGCGAACAAGGAACGTGGGCTTCCCTACATCTCGGGCGTGATCGTCGTCAACGACGCCGACACCGGATTTCCGGAGGCCGTCATGGATGCTGCGGAGATCACGGCGGCCCGTACGGCCGCCGCGAGCGGCGTCTGTATCCGGCGCTGGGCCCCCGAGAGCTGGAGTCGCGCGGCGATCATAGGCTGCGGCGAGCAGGGCGTCTACCACTCGCGGGTGGTGGCCACACTGAACCCCGACGCAGCGATACGCGCGTACGACACGCATCTCGACCGGGTCGCGAGGCTTAGCGGCAACGTGGAGCCCGCCGCGAGCGCCCACGATGCGGTCGAAGGGGCCGACGTCGTCATCACCTGCATCCCGATCGTGGAACGCCCGGAGCCCTTCGTCGACAGCGACTGGCTCGGCGACCGCTATCTCGCGCTGCCGCTCGACTTCGACGCCGCTGTGCAGATCGGGCCCATCGCGGACTCCGGCCTCTTCGTCTCCGACGACATCGCGCAGTTCCAGTACTACCGCAGCCAGGGGCACTTCGAGGGCTGGCCGGAGCCACACCGGAGCGTCGGCGAGGCGCTGGAGCGGGGCGCGGAGGCGAAGCGCGTCGCCTGCTGCAACCTCGGCGTGGGCGCGCTCGACGCGGCGTTCGCGCGGCGGGTTCTCGACGCCGCGCGCGTGCAGAACGTCGGGACCCCGCTCGAACGCTGACGATCCGCCGTCGGCTGTTCGCGACGAGCCGCCGGCGCTTTTTCACGGGCGACCGCCCCCGAAGCGGGCAGCACACTCTCGCGACCCCACCAACCGGCCAAGCCCCCACCCAGGGTGGGGGGACCCGCGGGCCCTCATCCATCCTAGGCCCGGCCCCCCGGCTCGCCGCCCCCGGCACGCATTCGGCACGCTTTCGCGACACATTCGGCACGGATCAGGCGTGCGCGCCGCTACCGCGCGCCGCGGCGCCGCCTCGAGCGCCGCGTCCCCCGCCCGCCTACGCCGCAACGCGGGCGGTTACCGCATCGCCGACCTCGGCGGTCGTCGCCGTCCCGCCGATGTCCCGCGTGCGCGGGCCGTCGCGGCACACAGCCTCGAGCGCGCCGACAATGCGGGCCGACGCCTCGTGCTCACCGAGATGCTCGAGCATGAGCGCCGTGCTCCAGATCGCGCCGCACGGGTTGCCGATGCCCTGGCCGGCGATGTCGGGCGCCGAGCCGTGCACCGGCTCGAACAGACCCGGGACTCCGTTCGCCCCGGGCGCGAGGTTCGCGCTGGCAGCCATCCCCATTCCGCCCTGAACGGCCGCCGCGAGGTCGGTGAGGATGTCCGCGAAGAGGTTCGACGCCACCACGACGTCGAGGCTTTCCGGGCTGCGCACCATCCGAGCCGCGAGCGCGTCGACGAGCACGCGCTCGTAACGCACGTCCGGATGCTCGGCTGCCACTTCGGCGCACACCTCGTCCCACAGCACGTAGCCGTAGCGCGATGCGTTCGACTTCGTCGCGCTCGTCACCACGCCTTTCCGCGCCGAGGCGAGCCCGAACGCGTAGCGGACAACGCGCTCGACGCCGTGGCGGGTGAACACGCTCGTCTCTATCCCGACCTCCTGGGCGAGACCCTGGTGGGCCCGTCCACCGACTCCGGCGTACTCGCCCTCGGTGTTCTCGCGCACGAACAGCATGTCGATGTCCGCCGGTCCCTTGCCGGCGAGCGGGCACGGAACGCCGTCGAGCAGGCGCGCGGGCCTGACATTCGCCCAGAGATCGAGACGCTGCCGGATCGCCAGGATCAGCCCCCAGAGCGACACCTGGTCGGGGACGTCCGGGCGACCGCAGGCGCCCATCAGGCAGGCGTCATGGGCGAGGAGCACCGCCTCCCAGTCAGGCGGCATCATCGAGCCCGTCCTGTGCCAGTGGTCGGAGCCCCAGTCGAGCTCCGTCCAGTCGATCTCGAGACCCAGCGCGTCGACGACCTTCCGCGCCTCGACGGTCACCTCGATGCCGACGCCGTCGCCGGGCAGGAGCGCGATGCGATGCCTCGCCACGCGCGCATCCTAGTGGCCGGGGCCGCCTAGACTGCCTCCGAGACCCCGAGCAAGGAGCGGTGCCGTGGAGGAGATCGGCAGGGACACGCTGACGAGGGCGTACCGGACGATGCGGACGATCCGCGAATTCGAGGAACGACTCCATCTCGAGTTCGCGACGGGCGACATCCCGGGCTTCGTCCATCTCTACGCGGGCGAGGAGGCGATTGCCGCCGGCGTCTGCGCACATCTGGACGACGACGACTACGTCGCGAGCACGCACCGCGGCCACGGGCACGCCATCGCGAAGGGCTGCGACGTGAAAGGGATGATGCTCGAGCTCTTCGGCAAGCGCGACGGGCTCTGCCGCGGCAAGGGCGGCTCCATGCACATCGCGGATGTCGAGAAGGGGATGCTCGGCGCGAACGGGATCGTCGGCGGTGGCCCGCCCATGGTGTGCGGCGTCGGCCTCTCCGCGAAGGTTCGCGGCACGAATCAGGTCGGGATCGCGTTCGTCGGCGACGGTGGCTCCAATCAGGGCACCTTCCTCGAGAGCCTGAACCTGTCGTCCGTGTGGAACCTGCCTTCCGTCTTCGTCGTCGAGAACAACGGCTACGCGGAGGCGACGTCCAGCCAGTTCCATCAGGGCGGGATCGACGTGGCCAAGCGCGCCGACGGCTTCGGCCTGCCCGGGGTCGTCATCGACGGCCACGACTTCTTCGCCGTGTACGAGGCCGCCGGCGAAGCGGTGCGCCGGGCCCGCTCCGGCGGAGGCCCGTCGCTGCTCGAGTGCAAGGTGAACCGCTACTACGGCCACTTCGAGGGCGATCAGCAGACGTACCGGGCACCGGGCGAGGTCGAGGAGATCCGGGCGACGCGAGACTGCCTCGACCGCTTCACCGCGCAGGTGACCGGGCGGGGGCTGATCGATGCGGACGAGCTCTCCGAGATCGACGCGGAGGTGGGGGCGCTCATCGAGGAGGCGGTTGCGGAGGCCCGAGCAGCCGAGCTGCCCGAGCCGGACGACGTGCTGACCGACGTCTACGTGAGGTATTAGCGATGCCGAGGAAGATCACATACCTGCAGGCGGTCAACGAGGCGCTGCTCGGTGAGATGCGGCGCGACCCGAGCGTCGTCGTGTTCGGCGAGGATGTCGTGGGCGGCGCCGGCGCCGGCGGTGAGATGGACGCCTGGGGCGGCCCGATGGGCGCCACCAAGGGAATCTACGACGAGTTCCCGGAGCGAATCCTCGACGCGCCGATCTCGGAGTCCGCGTTCATCGGTGCGGCTGTGGGCGCCTCGGCGAGCGGCCTACGCCCCGTCGCGGAGCTCATGTTCGTCGACTTCATGGGCGTCTGCTTCGACCAGATTTTCAATCAGGCCGCGAAGCTCCGGTACATGTTCGGCGGCAAGGCGCGCGTGCCGCTCGTCATCAGGACGACATTCGGAGCGGGGATCCGAGCCGCGGCGCAGCACTCCGAGTGCCTCTATCCGATCTTCACTCACATTCCCGGCCTCAAGGTCGTCGTCCCGTCGAACCCCTACGACGCCAAGGGTCTGCTCGTGCGCGCCATTCGCGACGACGACCCCGTCATCTTCTTCGAGAACAAGGTCCTGTACGGGATGGAGGGCGACGTCCCGGAGGAGCTCTACACGATCCCGTTCGGCGAGGCGAACGTCGTCCGCGACGGCGACGACGTCACCATCGTGGCGCTCGGGCGCATGGTTTCGCTCGCCGACCACGCTGCCGAGCAGCTTGCCGAGGACGGCATCGAGTGCGACGTCATCGACCTGAGAACGACGTCGCCGCTCGACGAGGAGACGATCTACGAGAGCATCGAGCGCACCGGCCGGCTGGTCGTCGTCGACGAGGCGAACCCGCGCTGCTCGATCGCCGCGGACGTGTGCTCGCTCGTCGCGCAGAACTGCTTCTCGGATCTCAAGGGACCGCCCCGAACCGTCACGGCTCCGCACACACCGGTGCCCTTCAGCCCCGTGCTCGAGGACGCCTACGTGCCGAGCCCGGAGCGCATCGCAGGCGCGGTTCGCGAGTCGGTCGGCGCGGCAGCAACCGCATGAGCATCACGAAGCTCGGCATGCCCAAGTGGGGGCTCAACATGCGCGAAGGCGCACTCGTCGCGTGGCTCGCCGAAGAGGGCGCCGAGCTCGAGGTCGGTGACGAGGTCGCCGAGGTCGAGACGGAGAAGATCAACGGCGTCGTCGAATCGCCGGCGGCGGGAACGCTTCGCCGACGGGTTGCCGCGGTCGGCGACGTGGTGCCGGTCGGCGGCCTGCTCGGCGTCCTGGCCGACGCATCCGTCGGCGACGAGGAGATCGACGCCTACGTGGCCGAGTTCCAGGCGACCTTCGTGCCCGAGGCGGAAGAGGACGAGGCCGGCCCGGCGGCGGAGACCGCCACCGTTGACGGGCGCCCCATCCGCTACGCCCGGCGCGGCGAGGGCGCGGTCGCCGTCGTGCTCGTCCACGGCTTCGGCGGCGATCTGACCACGTGGCTCTTCAACCAGGACGCGCTCGCGGCAGAGGAACGATCGGTCATCGCGCCGGACCTGCCCGGGCACGGCGGCTCATCGAAAGAGGTTGCCGACGGCGGCCTCGACGAGCTGGCCGGCTCGGTGCAGGGCTTGCTCGACACGCTCGGCATCGAGCGTGCGCATCTCGTCGGCCACTCCCTCGGCGCCGCCGTGGCCGCGACGATCGCGACCAGGAGCCCCGATCGGGCCGCATCGCTGACGCTCGTTGCTCCGGCCGGGCTCGGCCCGGAGATCAACGGCGAGTTCCTCGAGGGCTTCGTCGAGGCCGAGAGCCGCCGCGAGCTGAAGCCGGTCCTCGAGACGCTCTTCTCCGACCCTGCGGTGGTGACGCGCGAGTTCGTGGAGGAGGTGCTGCGAACGAAGCGGATCGACGGAGTCGGTGAGGCGCTCCGGACGATCTCGAGCTCGTGCTTCCCCGAGGGCCGGCAGGCGATCTCGATCCGCGACGGTCTCGCGGCGCTGGACGTTCCGATCCTCGTCATCTGGGGCGCCGAGGACCGCGTCGTCCCTGCCGCCCAGGCCGACGCGCTGCCGGCCGGCGCACAGGTGGAGATCATGGCGGGCGCCGGGCACATGCCCCAGATGGAGGCCGCCCACGAGGTCAACCGGCTGCTGGGCGACTTTCTCGAGGCTCACGGCGCATGACGGCCGCGTGACCCCGGCGGCAGTCGGCGTCATTGCGAACCCCGCCTCGGGCCGCGACGTGCGGCGGCTCGTGGCAGGCGCCTCCGTCTTCGACAACGCCGAGAAGGGCGCGATGGTCTACCGGCTCATGGTGGGGCTGGGCGCGGTCGGCGTCGAGCGCGTCGTCATGATGCCGGCGGGCTCCGGCCTCTCGGAGGCGCTGCGACGGATGCTGCAGGGCCGCGACTCGAGCAGCGGCGCCGACCTCCCGGAGCTCGGCCTGCTCGACATGCGCCTTCGCGGAACCGCCGAGGACACCGTCGAGGCCGTCGGCGCGATGGTCGAGCAGGGCGTTGCCGCCATCGCGGTGCTCGGCGGCGACGGCACGAACCGGGTCGTAGCGGGCTCGTGCGGCGACGTGCCGCTGTGTCCGATCTCCACCGGGACGAACAACGCCTTTCCCGAGCTCCGAGAGTCCACCGTCGCCGGACTGGCCGCCGGCCTCCTTGCCACCGGCACACTCGGCGCGGAGGCGCTGCGGCGCGAGAAAATCCTGCGCGTGACCGTCAACCCCGAGCGCCAGACGTGCGCCCTCGTCGACGTGGCGCGCACGAGCGAGCCGTGGGTCGGCGCGCGGGCGCTCTGGCGGCCCGAAGCCATCCAGGAGGCAGTAATCGCCTTCGGCGAGCCGCGCGCCGTGGGCCTTTCGGCTCTCGCGGGGCTCCTCGACCCGGTGCCGCGGCACGCGCAGCGCGGGCTCCACCTCATCCTCTGCGACCCTGCAACCGCGCCGGTACGACTGCGCGCGCCGCTGGCGCCCGGGCTGATGGCCGAGGTCGGCGTCCGCGAGTCGCGGCCGGTTGCCTGCGGCGAGACCGTGGTGCTCGAGGCCGGGGCCGGCTCGCTCGCGCTGGACGGGGAGCGCGAGCTCGAGCTGGCCGCGGACGACCGCGTCGAGGTGACGCTCGGCGACGACGGGCCTGTCGTTGTCGACGTCGACGCCGCTATGCGGGAGGCCGCGCGGCGCGGGTTGCTGACCGAACGGGACGGAGCATGAGCGCAGCGGTTGCCGGAAGCCCCTGGAGACCCGTTATCGGCATGGCCACCTCCGTCGGGCTCGTCTACCTGCCGATCTTCGCCGTCCCGCCCCTGATCACGACCTTCGTCGACGATCTCGGCTTCACCCACTCGCACACGGGCGCCCTGATGAGCGTCTGCCTGGCGGCGTTCCTCGTCGGGAGCCTCGTCTCCGGGCGCGCCGCCGCGCGCTTCGGCACGGTGCGGCTGATCCTTGCGAGCCTCGTGCTCTGCGGCATCGCAACGGCCTGCTTCGGCATCACGGCAAGCCTCGGCCCGATGCTCGTATGCCGGGTGGCGATCGGGCTCGCCGGCGGGCTCGTCTATGCGCCCGGTGTCACGCTCGTGACGACGCTGCTGCCGCCGGCCAAGGCGAACCTCGGCGTCGGCGTCTTTCTCTGCGGCCTCTCCGTCGGCGGCACGATTGCCTACTTCGCGACGCGGTTCGTCTCCGAGGAGCTCGACTGGCGCTGGCCGTTCTGGATCTTCGGGGCGCTGATCCTGGCCGGCGCGGCCGTCGTCGCCGCCCTGTGCGCGGGCGTCCCGAGAATCCCCGCCGGAGCAGCACGCGAGGCCGCCGTCGGCATCCGGACGATGCTCTCGCAGCCGTCGTTTCGAGTGCTCGTGCCGACGCTCTACCTGGCCCTCTTCACGGCGTACGGGGTGTTCACATGGGTCCCGCCCTACCTCGACGAGTCCGCGGGCTTCTCGACCGCCCAGGTGAGCTTCACCTCGGCCCTCATGACCCTCGCCGGGATTCCCGCGACATTCGGGGTCGGCTGGCTCGCTTATCGCACCGGGAAGCCGTTGGTGATCGCGGCCGCAGGCCTCACGCTCCCGGCGCTGCTCGCGGCGTTCGCGGTGACCAGCACGCCGTCTCCGGGAGGTGCGACGGCCGTGGCGACGCTCGCGTCGTTCGGCGTCTCCGGCGGCCTCGCGCCGCTCTATGCGCTGCCGCCCATCCTCTTTGGGGCTGCTGCCGGGGCGACCGCCTCCGGGTTCGCCGCCGCTTCGGCCATGGCCGGTGCTGTCACGTCGACGTACCTGGGAGGGTGGATCATCGGGGCGACCGGCTATGACGCCGCCTTCTGGATCTACGCCGTGACGGCGGTCGTCACGGGTCTCTGCCTCGTGCCGTTCATCGCCCGCACCCTCGCCCTCGGCCGAACCGACGGCGAGGCCGATGTTCTCGGCCGGGAAGCGGCCGAAGGCCGCGTCCGCCCTGAAGTCGAAACGGCGCCCTAGGGCGAGCCACACGCCGAAGGGTGGGAAGCTCGCGGGCCGGATGAGATCCGGCCCCTACAAGGGTTCCAGCGCTATGAGCGCGGCGGTGACGATCGCCTCGGGTGAGAGGTTGTACGCCTCGTAGACCTCGGGCAGGCTGCCGCACTGACCGAAGCGATCGACGCCGAGCGGCAGCGTGCGCATCCCGAGGCAGCCGCCCATGAACGCCAGCGAGTGGGAAGCGCCGTCGATCACCGTCACGATCGGCAGGCTGCGCAGCTCCGGCGGGAGCAAGCGCTCGAGGTGGGACTCGCCGCGGCTCGCACGCAGATCGTCGAGATGCGTGAGGCGGCTGCGGCGCCACTCGCGGTAGAGGCGGTCGGGCGATGAGACACAGAGCACGCCGGCGGGCACGCCTTCCTCTTCCTCGAGCAGCTCGGCCGCGCGCAGGACCTCGGGCACAATCGCGCCGCAGGTGGCGAGCACGACGGAGTCGACGCCGACCTCCACCTCGCGCAGCCAGAGGCCTCCCGAGAGCACGTCGCCGCGCACCGCGTCCTCTCCGCGCTGCTCGCAGAGCGCGGCGAACGGGGCCTGGTCGACGGGCTTCGTCGACAGGCGCAGGTAGAGCGACTCGCCGTCCGGCTCCTGCATGCGCCGCAGCTGGTCGAGCAGGATCCACTCGACCTCGCGCGCGTACGTCGGCTCGGCGTAGAGGACGCCGGGCAGCTCCATCCCGATGCCAGGCGTGATCGTCGACTGATGGGCGCCGCCCTCGCGGGACAGCGAGATGCCGGAAGGCGTGCCGAGCACGACGAATCGCGAGCCCGAGTACACGCCGTAGAGGAATGCTTCCAGGCCGCGCACGACGAACGGGTCGTACAGGGTGCCGATCGGGAAGAGCTGCTCCCCGAAGAGCTCGCGCGTCAGCCCGAGCTGGCCGAGCGCGAGAAACAGGTTCATCTCCGAGATGCCCAGCTCGATGTGACGGCCGGACGGCGAGACGCGCCAGGAGAGCGCCGACGCTTCGGGACCCTCGTAGTACGGCTCTTCGGCGGGGCCGAAGACGCCGACCTTGTTGATCCAGCCACCGAGGTTCGTGGACACGGACACGTCCGGCGAGATGGTCACGACGCGCTCGGCAAGCCCGTCCATCCGTGAGAGATCGAGCAGGACGCGGCCGACGACCTCCTGCGTCGACGCCCGTGCGGGGCCGCGCCCGGACAGCGTCGCCGGCACCGGGATCGGCGAGGGCTCGCGGCGGGGCGGCCGCTCGAGCCGCCGCCGGGCCGCCTCGCAGAGCTTGCCCTCGGGCGACTCGGCGTCGAAGCGGTCCCACTCGGACTCGACGTCGAGCCCCACCTCGGTGCGAAGCTCCTCGACCTGCGAGGCCGTCAGGTGCGCGGAGTGGTTCAGCGGCCGTCCGGCGATCGGAAGGCCGTAGCCCTTGATCGTGTACGCGAAGATGATCGTCGGACGCTCGGTCTCGGCCCGCGCCGCCGCAAGCCCACCGAGGATGTCGGCGAGGTCGTGGCCGCCGAGGTCCTGGATGAGCGCCGGCACGCGGCCTCGGTAGTCGGCCAGCAACCGCTCGAGCGTCGCCTGCTCGTTCGGCTCGAGATCGCGCAGGAGAGCTTCGGTTACGACTTCCTCGGAGGCGCCGAAGAGACTCTGGTAGAGGCCGTTCGGCATCTCGTCGATGCGACGCCGCAAGAGATCGCCTCCCTCGCGCGCGTACGCCTCGCGCAGCCGTCGGCCGTACTTCAGCTCGATCACGTTCCAGCCGTTGAGCCGGAACACCTCCTCGAGCTCCATCGCCTTGATGATCGGAATGACGCGGTCGAGGCTCTGGCGGTTCAGGTCGACGATCCAGAGGACGTTCGAGAGACCTCGCGTCTGCGGCTCGATGATCGCCTCCCAGACGTTGCCCTCGTCGAGCTCGGCGTCACCGAGAATCGAGATGAAGCGCCTGCCGCCGGGCGCGCCGTCGCCGAAATGCGTCTCGATGTAGCGGTCGGCGAGCGCGCCGAACAACGGCGCGGCGGCACCGAGCCCGACCGACCCGGTCGAATAGTCGACCGGGTAGGGATCCTTGGTGCGGCTCGGATAGGACTGCAGCCCGCCGAAGGCACGCAGCTGCGTCAGGTAGCGGCGGTCGAGACGGCCGAGGAGGTACTGGATCGCGTGCAGGACCGGCGAGGCGTGCGGCTTCACCGAGACGAGATCCGGGCCGCGCAGGTCCCAGAAGTACAGGGCCGTCATCAGGGAGACCATCGACGCGGACGAGGCCTGGTGCCCGCCGACCTTGAGGTCGTCGTCCTTCGGACGCTCGCGGTTCGCGTGGTCGACGATCCTGGTGGCGAGCCAGAGCACCCGCCGCTCGACGGACGCGAGCGCCTCGAGCTCGGCGCTCGGCGGAAGCGCCTCTCGGCGGCTCGCCAGAATGTCAGACATTCGCGGCGATTCTAGCGTTGCCTGAAATCATCCAGGGCAACGTCATGGTCGCCGAGTTCCTCCAAACCCTGGAGAAGCGCCTCGCCGGCGGAGGAGAGGAGGAGCTTGCCATCGGCCTCGTGTCGCTGGCCTATCTGGCCGCTGCGGAGATCGACCTGCCGGACGAGGAGCGCCGTCCCGCGGCGCGCCGGGCCATGCTGCTGCTTGCCGCCGGCGGCGATCCTGCGCGCGGGCTCGATCTGGACGGCCGGGCCGTCGGCACGCTGGCCGAGGACATCGAGACGCCGGAGCGACTGGAGACGTTTGCGGAGGGCCTCGACGGCGTGCTCGACCAGGCCACGGGCCTGGCGCACGTGAGCGAGGCCACGCGGGCGTTGCGCTCCGACCTCGACGTCGCATGGCGCGCCTTTGCGGCTTCGATCCTCGCGGAGGAGCTCGACGCCGAGATCGGCGAGGAATGACCCACCTCTGAACCGCATCGACGCCTCCAGCGTACGATCGATTGAGGTGAGCTCCGACCGCCGATCGACATGATCGTCCTCGTCGCTATCGCATTCGTCGCCGGAATGGTCACGGCGATCAGCCCCTGCGTGCTGCCCGTCCTCCCGATCGTCTTCGCCGGCAGCGCCGCGGGCGGGCCGCGGCGGCCGTTCGCGATCGTCGCCGGCCTCGTCTGCAGCTTCACGGCCTTCACGCTGGCGGCGACGGCGCTGCTCGCGGCCCTCGGGCTGCCGCAGGACATCCTGCGCAACGTCGCGATCGGCATCGTGCTGCTCCTGGGCCTTTCCCTGCTGGTGCCGCCGCTGGGCCGGCTCCTCGAGCGGCCCTTCCTGGCGCTCGGCCGCCGGAGGCCGGGCGATGTCGGCGGCGGGTTCCTCCTCGGCGTCGCCCTGGGCGTGCTCTTCACTCCGTGCGCGGGACCGATCGTCGCTGCGGTGGCGTTCGTGGCGGCAACGGAGCGGTTCACCCCCACCGCGGTCTTCGTCACGCTTGCCTACAGCCTCGGAGCCGGCCTCGTGCTGCTCCTGCTGGCGCTCGCCGCCCGCCGCGGCCTCAACTGGGGGCCGCTCCGGGAGCACGCGCCAGTCGTCCGCCGCGCCCTCGGCGGGCTGATCGTGGCGGTCGGCATCGTCATGGCGCTGGGCCTCGACCTCGACCTCCAGACCCGCGTGCCCAGCTATACGAAGGCACTTCAAGGGCTCGAGGAGAGCGCGACGGCCGCCACGCGGATCGAGGCGCTCGTCGGCGGAACGAAGCCGGCCGCCCATCAGACCGACGACCTCGAGGACTTCGGCGAGGCACCGGATTTTGAGGGGATCGAGGGCTGGCTCAACTCGAAGCCGCTGACCATCGCTCAGCTCCGCGGCAAGGTCGTCCTGATCGACTTCTGGACGTACTCGTGCGTCAACTGCCTGCGCACGCTTCCCTATCTCCGGCGGTGGTACGACGCCTACCGGGACGACGGGCTGGTGATCGTCGGCGTGCACTCGCCGGAGTTCGCCTTCGAGCACGAGGCCGACAACGTCCGCGACGCGGTTGCCGAGCTCGGAGTCGACTGGCCGGTCGCGCTCGACAACGACTTCGGCACCTGGAGCGCATGGGGGAACCAGTACTGGCCGGCCAAGTACTTCATCGACCGGCAGGGCCACGTGCGCTTTGCTCACTTCGGAGAAGGCGAGTACGAGAAGAGCGAGAGCATCATCCGTCAGCTGCTCGCCGAGCCTGGGCTCCCGCCGCCCGTCTCGGGCGAGGTCGCGGATCAGACGCCCACGAGCCCGCAGACGCCGGAGAGCTACCTCGGCTACGGGCGCCTGGCGCGGCTGGTCGGCGACCCCGTGCGTCCGGACGAGCTTGCGCTCTACGAGCTGCCGGACTTCGTGCCCGAGCACTCGCTTGCGTTCGGCGGCCGCTGGCGGATCGAGAGCGAGCGCGCCGTGGCGGGCGAGGGCGCCAGGCTGCGGCTCCACTATCAGGGCAACAACGTGTTCCTCGTCCTCTCCCCCGCCCAGGGGCCCGGCACCGTGGAGGTCGAGCTCGACGGCGAGCCGCTGGAAGCCGTCGAGGTTACGGAGCCGAAGCTGTACCAGCTGGTGGAGCAACCACCCGCCGAGATCGGCCTGGCACGGCTGCACCAGCTCGATCTCGCGTTCTCCCCGGGGCTGGCGGCTTACGCGTTCACGTTTGGGTAGCAAGGGCGAAGCCCGCGCAGCGGCCGCGCCCGCAGGGCGCCAGGCCGCGAAGTATTTCCGAGCCCGAAGGGCTCGGTACAAAGGGCGAAGCCCGCGTCACGCAACGCGGCCGCAGGCCGCAGCCATGACAGGGGAGCGAGCGGCCGAGCCGGCCGCTCAGCCGCCGGCAATCCGATTTCCACAACCGCCCGAATACACGGAGTGAGGCGGGTCGGCGGCACGGACAACCTCGCCGGCCGTGGTCGCCGCCCCGCCATCCCTGCCATCCCCGGTGGCCGTGCTCCTCTCCCGCACGGCCCCGGGGTGCTCAGACCCCGGCCCAGAAATCCAGCAGCAGCCGGTTGTAGTCGTCCGGCGTCTCCTGGAACGGCTGGTGCCCCACGTCCGGGATGACGACCAGACGCGCACCGGGAATCCGCTCGACGAGGTCACGCGAGAAGCGCTCCGGCAGAACGAGGTCGAGCTCGCCGACCGTGACCAGCGCGGGCGCCGAGACAGCCCCGACCCGCTCCGCCGAGTCGTGCGCGATGAGCGCCTCGGCCGAGCGGCAGAACGCGTCGACCGACTGCGCGTTGGGACTCGCCTCGGCAGCGTCGATCCAGCCGTCCATGATGCCCTCGTTCCAGATCCGGGGCGCGAAGCACCAGAGGTTGACGGCCACGAGAAAGTCCCGGATCGAGTCCGCCTTGCGAGCCGTCCACATCCAGCTCCTGAAGACCTCGTGGAGGAAGCGGTCTCCGCGGCACCAGGTCCCGTTGAGCACGAGGCTGCTCACGCGCGCCGGCGCCGCGAGCGCAAGCTCCTGCGCGATCGCGCCGCCCATCGAGGAGCCCACGACGTGCGCCTGCTCCAACCCGAGGGAGTCCATGAGCGCCAGCGTGTCCGCTGCGAAGTCCGTGATCCGAAACTCGCCGTCCGGCGCGGAGGAGCGGCCCACGCCCCGGTTGTCGAAGGTCGTGATCCGGTAGCGGTCGCTCAATCCGGCGACCTGGTCGACCCAGCACGCGCCCTCGTCGGCCAGGCCGGAGATGAACAGGACGTCGTCGCCTTCGCCGGTCTGCTCGACCCAGAGGTCGACGCCGTTCGCAGTCACGATCACGGCGGCATCGTAATCACGCACGAGCTTCAGACGCCGTAAACGCGGCCCTCCGGGCCGCTCA
>Ga0114129_10003022_pt1 | contig 23592 bp, 20 predicted proteins | sample RhiMetdeltSRZDD1_FD_80071 | JGI IMG/M metagenome (GOLD analysis project Ga0114129, IMG submission 80071) | Populus rhizosphere microbial communities from Tennessee, USA - Rhizosphere MetaG P. deltoides SRZDD1 (version 2) (version 2) | ecosystem: Host-associated > Plants > Roots > Rhizosphere >...
ACGCGAACGACCTGATCCAGCCCGACCTGGTCCCGATCGCGACCCGCTCAGCCGAGCAGGGCTGGGGTCTGGCGACGGTCGACGAGCCGATGCGACCCGGTACGACGCTCGAGGACCTGGCCGGTCTGAAGACGCCGTTCCGCCCGCACGGCCGGGTCACGCCGGGCAACGCCGCCGGCATCAACGACGGCGCCACCGCGTGCGTGCTCGCCGACGCACAGACCGCCGCCGAGCTCGGCCTCACGGTGAAGATGAAGCTCGTCTCCTACGGCTTCGCAGGCGTCGAGCCCGAGGTGATGGGCATCGGCCCGGTACCGGCCACCGAGAAGGCGCTCAAGCTGGCCGGGCTCACCATCGACGACATCGAGGCGTTCGAGGTGAACGAGGCCTTCGCCGTCCAGGTCATCGCCTTCTTGGAGCACTACGGCATCGCCGACGACGACCCGAGGGTCAACCCGTACGGCGGCGCGATCGCGTACGGCCACCCGCTGGCCAGCTCCGGCGTCCGGCTGATGAACCAGCTGGCCCGCCAGTTCGAGCAGCGCCCCGAGGTCCGCTATGGCCTGACCACGATGTGCGTCGGCCTCGGCATGGGCGGCACCGTGATCTGGGAGAACCCGCACTACACCGGAGGGGACACGCAGTGACCGACCTGCAGGCACTCATCGACGAGGCGGTCGCGATCGAGACCGATGAGGTCGCCACCTTCGCCTTGTCGCGCGACATCGCCCTGCCCTCCGTGTCGTCCAAGAGGGCCGGCACGATGGCGCTGATCACGCTGGACAACGGCCACGACCACACCAAGCCGAACACGTTCGGCCCCAAGGGCCTGGCGAGCCTGAACGCCGCGATCGACGCCGCGCTGGCGCGCGACGACGTCGTCGCGATCGGCGTCACCGGCAAGCCGTTCATCCTCGCCGCCGGTGCGGACCTGAGCGGGCTGCCGAACCTCACCGACCACTCGCAGGCGGTGAACCTCGGCCGGATCGGCCACGGCGTGATGCGCAAGCTCACCGACGGCGGCAAGCCCAGCTTCGCGTTCGTCAACGGGATCGCTCTCGGCGGTGGGCTCGAGGTCGCGCTGCACACCTCGTACCGGACCGTCTCGGCGGCCGCCGGGATGCTGGCGACGCCCGAGGTGTTCCTCGGCCTGATCCCCGGCTGGGGCGGCACCTTCCTGCTGCCGAACCTGATCGGCGCCGACCACGCCGTGAAGGTCGTGGTGGAGAACGCGCTGAACCAGAACAAGATGCTCACCGGTCCGCAGGCCGTGCAGCTCGGCATCGGCGACGTCCTGCTGGAGCCCGCCGACTTCCTCGAACAGTCGTTGCTGTGGGCAAGCAAGGTACTGACCGGCGAGATCGAGGTGCAGCGTCGTGAGATCGACCGCGGCGAGGCCTGGGACGCCGCGGTCGCGCGCGGCAAGGCGTTCGCCGACGCCAAGGTGTACGGCGCCGCGCCGGCGCCGTACCGAGCGCTGGAACTGATCGCCGCGGCGAAGGACGCGGACCGCGACCGCGGCTTCGCGGCCGAGGACGAGGCGCTCGCGGACCTGGTGATGAGCGAGGAGCTGCGCAGCGGGCTGTACGCGTTCGACCTGGTCAACAAGCGGGCGAAGCGCCCGGCCGGCGCACCGGACAAGGCGCTGGCCCGGCCGGTGACCAAGGTCGGCATCGTCGGCGCGGGGCTGATGGCCAGCCAGCTCGCAGTGCTGTTCGTGCGCCGGCTCGAGGTGCCGGTCGTGCTGACGGACCTGGACCAGGAACGGGTCGACAAGGGGGTGGCGTACGTGCACGCCGAGGTGGACAAGCTCCTCGGCAAGGGCCGGGTCAGCGCGGACAAGGCGTCGCAGCTCAAGGGCCTGGTCAGCGGGACGGTTGACAAGCAGGAGTCGTTCGCCGACGCGGACTTCGTGATCGAGGCCGTGTTCGAGGAGCTCAAGCTGAAGAAGTCGATCTTCGCCGACCTGGAGAAGATCGTCCGCGACGACACCGTCCTCGCCACCAACACGTCGTCGTTGTCGGTCACCGAGATGGCCGCGGACCTGGAGCATCCGGAGCGGGTAGTCGGGTTCCACTTCTTCAACCCGGTGGCGATCCTGCCACTGCTGGAGATCGTCCGCGCGGACCGGACCGACGATGACTCGCTCGCGACTGCGTTCGCGGTCGGCAAGGGCCTGAAGAAGTCAGGTGTCCTGGTGAAGGATGCCCCGGCGTTCGTAGTGAACCGGCTGCTGACCAGGTTCCTCGGCGAGGTCACCACGGCGGTGGACGAGGGTATGCCGATCGAGGCGGCCGACAAAGCGCTGGTCTCGCTCGGGCTGCCGATGCCGCCGTTCGTGCTGCTCCAGCTGGTCGGCCCGGCCGTCGCGCTGCATGTCGCCGAGACCATGCACGCCGCGTACCCGGACCGGTACTCGGTGTCGGACAACCTGCGCCGGCTGGTCGAGGCGAACAAGTCCTCGGTCTACACCTGGAGCGCGGACGGCAAGCCGTCGGTCGACCCCGAGGTCGCTGCCCTGATGGAGATCGGCTCGAAGGCCTCGACCGCCGACGAGCTGCGCGAGCGGGCACTGTCCGCACTCGCTGACGAGATCCGGATCATGCTCGACGAGGGCGTCGTCGCCGAGGCGCAGGACATCGACCTGTGCATGATCCTCGGCGCTGGCTGGCCGTTCCACCTCGGCGGCATCACGCCGTACCTGGATCGGTCCGGCATCGCCGAGAAGGTCACCGGCGCGCGCTTCCTGCCGAAGGGCGTCGCCAGCCTCGCCTGACGACGCCCCAGCTGGTCAGGAGACGGCGGACTCGTCCGGGATCCAGATCGGCTGCCAGCCGTCCAGCTCGACGAACCGGCGGAGCTCGGCGATGCCGCTGAGCCAGCCCAGCCACGCGGCGTACGGCGGGCGGTCCTCGTCGAAGCCGCTCTGCACGAAGGTGAGCCGCGTCTTGCCGCCGGAGTCGGCCAGCTCCCAGGTGCTGATGCCGAAGCCCCAGTCGGTCGACACGCCGGTGGGCGTCAGGTCGATCACCTTCGCGACCGGCTGGCCGCCCATGCTGAACGTGCCACCGACCTCGTGCTCGACCTCGATCGGGATGCCGAACCACTGGCTGATCTTCGCCGAGTCAGTCATCGCGTCGTACACCTCGTCCCGCGGGCCATCGATCAGCACCTCGGCGCGCAGCTCCGACGAGGTGAAGTCGAGCTTCGGGGTGAGCTCGCGGCCGTCCAGGTGATCGGCAAGGTTCGCGATCGCCAACGCCCAGAAGGTCTGCAGCACGCCGCGGATGCTGCCGGTGAGCACCAACTCGTAGCTCCAGCCTGTCTGCGACACGGTGATCACGGTGCTCTCCGGGGTCTCCGGCTCCAGCGTGATCTCGACCTCGGTGTCCTCGCCGTCGAGCAGCCAGCTGAACCGCAGCGAGCGGTCGTCCACGTGCCGCAGCCGCTGGTGCGGGGCGTCGCCCTCGGGCGTGTACCGGCCCCAGAACTCGTACCGGTCGGGCAGCGAGACCTCGGCGTGCTCGGCCAGCCAGGCCCTCATCGCCTCGGCATCGGTCAGCGCGCGGTGCACGTCGGCGAGCGGCGCCGCCACCCGGGCGTGCGCGATCATCGGTTCGGTCATGATGTCTCTCCCTTGGGGTAACAGGCGACGGCGAGCTTGAACGCATCCCCCTCGGCGCCGCCGTAACGGGTGAAGATGTCCTGCAACGCGGAGCGCAGGTCATCGAGGAACTCCTGGCGGCGCTCGGCCGGGACCTGGATCTCCCCCGAGATCCCGATCGACGGCAGCTCGGGCCGGGTCCGGTCGAGGCCGGCGATGTCGTGCTGGACCTCCTCCATCAGGTCCAGCAGGTACCCGAGACTGAGCTCGTCCTGCGCCTTGCGCAGGTCGCCGATCCGGCCGACAAGGCGCGGCGAGAGCCAGTACGACCGCGCGGTCGCCTGGTAGATGCCCTCGTGGATCCCCCGCACCCTGCGCTCCGACACCTGCGTGACCAGGCCGGCGTCCACCAGCCGCTTCACGTGGTAGTAGACCCGCTGCGGCGTCTGGCCCAGCACGTTCGCCACCTCGGTACAGGAGCGGGGCTCGGCCAGCTGCCTCAGCACCCCGATCCGCTGCGGCTTGAGCAGTACCTCGGCCTGCTCGATCTGCTCTAGGTACACGACGTCTCTCATCTCAAAGAAAGTTTGTACGTAAAGCATTCGTTTGTCAATGCCGAAGTGGGCGCGCCGGTAGGGTTCTGCGTAACGGACGACTGCGTTACGCAGATCGCGGGAGGGAACCCGTGCAGGACCTCGAGTGTCGTCAGTGCGGCCGGCCGCTGCCGGACCGGACCGGGCGTCGCGGCCGGACATCGGCGTACTGCTCGGCCGCGTGCCGGCAGAAGGCGTACCGGCAGCGGAAGGCGCCGCAGGACGAAGACCTGACAGACCTCGTCGCGACGGTCAAACGGCAGGCCGGCGACCTCGACCCGCAGTACCCGCCAGCGCTGGAGGCGGGCGCCAAGACGCTCGCGGGCTCGGTACGCCGGCTCGCCGTGCTCGCGCGGGACGCGGCGTCCCTCGAGCAGTCCGAGATCGTCACGACCGACCGCGTGACGGAATCCGTCGACGAGCTGGCCTTCGGCACGCTGGTCGAGCGGTACCGGCGTGAGCTGCGGGTGCACTGTTACCGGCTGCTCGGCTCGTTCGACGAGGCCGAGGACCTGGTGCAGGAGACCTTTCTGCGCGCCTGGCGAGCGCGTGACACGTTCGAGGGCCGGTCCAGCCCCCGGGCCTGGTTGTACCGGATCGCGACCAACGCCTGCCTCGACCACCTGCGGCGCAACCCGCGCACCCCGGACCACTACCCACCGCCTCCCGGAGCGGACCCGGCGATGCCGACACCGGTACGGGTCCCGTGGCTGCAGCCGTACCCGGACCAGCTGCTGGAACCGGCCGCTCCGGCCGAGGCCGGGCCGGATGCCGTCGCGGTGGCTCGCGAGACGATCGAGCTGGTGTTCCTGGTGGCGATCCAGCACCTGCCGCCGCGGCAGCGCGCCGTACTGGTTCTCAGGGACGTGATCGGCTGGAGCGCGAGCGACACCGCGGACCTGCTGGACACCTCTGTGGCGTCGGTGAACAGCGCACTGCAGCGGGCCCGCCCGGTGCTCCGCGAACACCTGCCCCGCGAGCGGTCGGACTGGATCGCGCCGGCGGACCCGACCGACGAGCAGCAGGCACTGCTGCGGCGCTACCTGGAGGTCTCCGAGACCCACGACCTCGCCCTGATGACCGAGCTGATGACCGAGCTGATGGCCGAGGACCTGCGGGTCACGATGCCGCCGAACGACCTGTGGTTCGCCGGGCGGGACATCTTCATGGCCGGAATGGCGGACGTGTTCACGCCGGGCACGCACCTCTACCTCGGCGACTGGCGCAGTGTGCCGACGGCCGCCAACCGGCAGCCGGCGATCGCGCACTACGTCCGCCGGCCCGGTACGACGATCTTCCGCGCGCAGGTGCTCGACGTTCTGCGGGTGGTGGACGGCCGGATCGCCGAGATCACCTCGTTCGAGCCGCACCTGTTCGCCGCGTTCGGCCTGCCGCCGGTGCTGCCGACCGATGAGTGATCGGCGGATCCGTCGTCTCATCGGTCAACACGAACGAGTGCGGCGCACGGCCGCCTTACCCACACGGAGAACCTGATGATGCTCGAGAACAAGAACGCAGTGATCTACGGCGCCGGCGGCTCGATCGGGGGCGCGGTCGCCAAGACCTTCGCGGCCGAGGGTGCGCGGGTCTTCCTGACCGGCCGCACCGAGAAGACGCTCGAGGCCGTGGCCGAACAGGTCCGGGCCGCCGGCGGCCGGGCCGACGTGGCGGTCGTCGACGGTCTGGACGAGCAGGCCGTCGACGAGCACGCCCGGACCGTCGTCGAGCAGGGCGGCAGCCTGGACGTGTCGCTGAACCTGGTCCCCCGCGGCGACGTCCAAGGCATCCCGCTGGTCGACATGTCGACCGCGGACCTCACCCGGGCGGTCGTGAACGGACTCACCACCAACTTCCTCACCGCCCGGGCAGCGGCCCGGCAGATGGTGCGGCAGGGCTCCGGTGTGATCATCGCGCTGGACAGCGGGTCCGTGCACGGCAGCCCGATGATGGGCAGCACCGGCCCGGCGGACGCCGCGCTCGACACCCTTGTCCGCAACCTCGCCCAGGAGGTCGGGCCGCAGGGCGTCCGGGTGGTCGGCATCTGGACCGCGGGGCTGCCCGAGACCTTCACCCGGGAGAAGCTCGCGGCGGTGAACGCGGAGTTCGCAACCAACGACGCGATGTACCAGGGTCTGCTGGACCAGCTGGATCAGGCCCGGATGACGCGCCGGTCGCCCCGGCTGGCCGAGGTGGCCGCCACCGCGGCGTTCCTGGCCTCGGACCACGCGGCGGCGATCACCGGCACGTTCGTGAACGTGACCAGCGGCATGTTCCAGAGCTAGAGGATGCGGGCCGGCGCCGGGGCGTAGTACGCGTCGGCGTTGGCGCACAGGGGCGCGTCGTCCAGACGGCGCGCCAGCTCGGCGGCGTCGCCGACGCTGATCGCGTCGCCGCGCTCGACGGCCGGCGCCATGTACTCGGCGCCGGCCAGATCGACGACGATCGTCCGGCAGCCGAGCACCATGCCCTCGAACAGGGCGGTCGTGGACACCCCGGCCAGGTACGTCGCCGCAGCCATCAGGTCGTACGTCGACTCCACCGGCGCGTCGACGCCAGGAGTCGCGCGTCCGCCCGACAGCCGGACGTTGTCCGGACCGGCGACGACCCCGGCGGTGTAGTCCGACCGGTGCTCGCTCGGGTGCAGCCGGAACACCACGGACAGCTCAGGCCTCAGCTCCGCCAACTTCGTTGCCACCGGCAACAGCCGCTGCCCCGTGGTGCCCTGGGACACGAACACCACCAGTGCCGGGTCCTTGGCCACGAGCTGCTCGGGCGTCAGCCGCGGGACGAACGGGGCGCCGATCACCCGGGTGGTCGTCCCGCCCGGCAGGTCGACGGTCTCGGCCCAGTACGGCCCGAAGCACCACAGCTCGTCCGGCTGGTCCGGCACCGCAGGGCTGCCCGGGTAGCTGTACCCGAGGTGGTACGGCGTGATGGTGCCGTGCTGCAGCTCGACCACCCGGATCCCGAGGTCGCGGGCGGCGGCGACCACGTGCTGGTGGAAGTACCCGACCACGACGTACAGGGTCTGGATGCCGCGGCGGCGCAGCAGCGAGCGGTACAACCGCCGCAATGCCAGGTGCTTGGTCAGCTCGCGGCCTACCAGCCCGGTGAGCGGGACCCGCACACCGAGCCGCTTGTCCAACGCGTCCTCGATCGCGGTCACCCGCTCGCTCTCCGGCACGGTCAGGTCCCGCCGGCCCATGCGTTGCCCCAACCGTTGGCGCAGCCTGCCGCGGAACCCGGCGAAGGAGGTGAAGAAGTCCAGCGTGTCGGCGCCGGGCAGCGCGACACCGTTGATGTTCGAGTCCAGGATCAGCGCCCGGTCCCCCAGCTCGGCCCGCAGCTGCGCGGAGTAGATCTCGACCCCGTCGAGCTTGCGATGGTGCGGCACCACCGCCGCGTCGTACGAGCGGTGGCGCAGGAACGGGTTGTGCCGGACCAGCGCGACCAGGTGCCTGCCGATCAGGCGGAGCTTGTCCCCCGTCGTCCGCCGGACCGGGTGCGGGTCGCCGAGCAGACCGCTGCGCCGGGTCAGGTCGTGGAAGACCCGCATCCGGACGATCGGCCAGACCGCTACCCCGCGGACCTTCCAGTCGAGCAGGCCCAGCTCGCGCTCGGTGTCCCAGATCGCCTCGCACACACCAGCGACGGTCAGGGTGTCACCGAGCCCGTCAGGCCCGTTTGTACTCGTCATAGTTCACGCCAACCAGACCTGCGAAGCTACCGACACCGGAGAAGAAGCGACGGAAACCCTTGATCAGGTAGCGCTTCCGGACCAGCACCATACCGCCGAGAAGGTACCCGGCGCCGGACACCACCCGAGCGCCGGCCAATCCGATGGTGTGCAGGTACGACGCGGCGCCCGGCCGGATCAGCCGCCGGCTGATGGTGTCACCGCTGCCGGAGCGGAACGCGCGCCGCATCAGCCAGCGCAGGGTGGTCCGGGACAGCGGCACCTCCTCGGTGATCACCGCCTCCTCGCACCACACGATCCGGAAGCCGGCCCGGTGCACCCGGAGGAAGAAGTGCAGGTCGCTGGAGCCGCTGTAGCGGAACGCCGGGTGGAAGGCGGGCGTGATCTGGTGGTACACCCGCTGCGCGACCAGGGTGTTGTTCGTGTAGGCCTTGTCCACCTGGACGCCGGTCCGGCGCCGGCCGGTCGAGTCGTGCACGTCGCTGTGCCGGTTCCAGTCCGGCGCCCCGTCGGGGATCAGCCCGCGGACCGGGCCGGTCACCACGTCCGCGCCGGTCTCCCGCCAGGCGGTCAGCAGCTTGTCGAGCCAACCCGGAGGCGCCACCTCGTCGTCGTCGACGAAGATCAGCGCGTCGTCGTCCCAGCACATCCGCACCGACATCTCGCGGGCGAACGGGATGCCCGGTTCCGGCTCCACCGTGAAGGTGATCGGGTACCCGCCCTTTGCCTCGGCCTCCTTCGCCGCCGCTGCGACCACATCCTCCGCGGACCCCTCGGCGTCGTTGTCGACCACCACGATGCGCACGTCGTACGCCGACGGCTCGGCCAGCCGCTGACCGTCCAGGCTCTCCAGCAGCGCCTTCAGCTGGTCCGGACGACGGTGGGTGATGATCGCGATCGCGACCTTGGTCGGCGCGGGGTTCGGGGTTGCCACCCGCAGAGTCTACGGATGGGTCGTCTCGTGAGTGCGTTCCTCGATACCGACCCGCGACCGGCGGTACCCGTACGCGCCGTACACCACGAACCCGATCGCCATCCAGACCGCGAAACGCAGCCAGGTCTCGATCGACAGGTTCAGCGCCAGGTAGACGCAGATCGCGGCGGACAGGATCGGCAGCACCGGGTTCAGCGGAACCGTGAAGGCGCGCTGGATGTCGGGGCGCTTCTTGCGCAGGATCGGCACCGCGATCGACACCACGGTGAACGCGGCCAGCGTGCCGATGTTCACCATCTCCTCGAGCTTCCCGATCGGGGTCAGGCCGGCGACCGCGGCGACCAGGATGCCGATGCCGATCGTGATCCGGTACGGCGTACCCCAGACCGGGTGCGTCTTGCCGAGCTTGGCCGGCATCAGGTGGTCGCGCGCCATCGCGAACATCACCCGGGCGCCGCCGATCATCAGCGTCAGCACGACCGTGGTCAGACCCGCCACGGCCCCGGCGGAGATCAGCGTGGCGAACGAGTCGCGACCGACGGAGCGGAACGCCTCGGCCAGCGCGGCGCTCGGGTCGATCTGGTCGTACTTCACCATGCCGGTCATGACCAGCGTGACCGCGACGTACAGCACGGTGCAGATCGCCAGCGAGCCGAGGATGCCGCGCGGCAGGTCGCGCTGCGGGTTCTTCGCCTCCTCCGCGGTGGTCGCGACCACGTCGAAGCCGATGAACGCGAAGAACACCAGCGAGGCGCCCGAGATCACGCCCATGATCCCGAACGTCGAGGGTGTGAACCCGAACATCGCCTGGAACAACGGCGTGGTGATCTCCACCTCGCCGCTCTCCGCGGGAACGCCCGGCGGGATGAACGGAGACCAGTTCGACGAGTTGACGTAGAACAGTCCGGCGACGATTACGAACAGCACCACGAAGAGCTTGATCGCGACCAGCACCAGGTTGACCCGCAGCGACTCCTTGATGCCGAACGTGGCCAGCGCGGTGAGCACGACCACCAGCAGGATCGCGAGCAGGTTCACGTCGCTCTCCGGGCCGATCGAGGACGGCCAGCCGAGGCCGATCTCCTCCAGGAACAGCGCCGCGTAAGTCGACCAGCCCTGCGCGACGACGCTTGCCCCGAGCATCATCTCCAGCAGCAGGTCCCAGCCGATGATCCAGGCGAAGATCTCGCCGAGCGTGAAGTACGAGAACGTGTACGCCGAGCCGGACACCGGCACCGTCGACGCGAACTCGGCGTAGCACAGCGCGGCCAGCGCGCAGCAGATCGCCGCGAGGATGAACGAGACCGCGATCCCGGGCCCGGCGTACAGCTTCGCGGCGCGGCCGGTGAGCGTGAAGATGCCCGCACCGATGATGACGCCGATTCCGAATACCGTGAGGTCGAGCGCGGTCAGCCGCTTCTTGAGGTGGTACTCCGGTTCGTCCGTGTCGGCGATCGACTGCTCGATCGACTTCGTCCGCAGGAGGCTCATCGTGGGCCGACCTCGCTTCCGGTGGGCGACGGGTGGTCCGAGCCTGCCGGGTATGTCCTGACGAGGTCAAACGCAGATCAGCGCGGCGTACACACTCAGCGTGGCGGCTCGTCCGCCTTCAGGGCGGCGAACAGCTGGGCCTCGGTCAGCTCGGCATGCTTGCGCATCTCTTCGTCCCGCGCGGGCACGCTCCAGCCGTCCTTCGCGATGTCCCGGTACAGCTCGGCCAGCTCGGCCACACCGATCTTCTCGACCAGGTACCGGACCGCGAGCCAGCTCACGCCGTACACGTCCTCGGTGCTGGAGTAGAAGCCCTGGTCGGCCGGCAGGGACTTCATTCGCGGCAGCGCATCGCGGCGTACCTCGTCCTCCCACTCCTCCACCTCAGCCGGGCCGCTGATCTCCTCGACACCCTTCCAGGAGACGTACTCGGCGGCGCCCTCGGCGAGCCACAGCGGCTCGTATCCACCCAGGTTCGCGGTCGCGACATGGGTGAACTCGTGCGAGAACACGATCTCGTCGGCGTTGCTGAACTCGGCCGGGTTGAGCACCACGTACGCGCCGGCGAACACGCCGTCGGTGGTCTCCTCGCCGGGCAGCGAACGATAGGTGCCGGTCGCGCTCGCCGACGACTTGGAGTCCTCGCCGGCGAAGTCGGCACCGCGGACCCTGGGCTCGTCGATCGCGGAGACCAGCACCGAGCCGCGCCACTGCATCGGCCAGTACCGGTCCACCGTCGCGAGTGCCTCCTTGGCCTCGGCGACCAGCGTCCGGCCGAGCGTCGTGTTGCCCTTGTCCACCAGCACCATCAGCCTCGGTGCCCGGTGGATCTCCAGCCGGCCAAGGTCCCAGGGCTCGTGGTGCGCCCCCTGCGTGAGCCCGGCGTCCAGGTCGTCGTCGTCCACCAGCATCCAGCGGTTGCCGCGCTTGGCGAAGGTGTAGCCCAGCTCGGTCTTCACCGGCACGGAGTCGACGCCCTTGATCCGGTACGTCATCCAGACCCTGACCAGGTACGTCGTCGGTCCGTGCCGGTCCACCACGGCCTGGTCGAACTGCTCGTCACGCCGCTGGTACCTGAGGTCGGCCATCCCGAGCTCGACCAGGTTCGCGAACAGCGTGCGCTGCTCGGCGGCCAACGCGGTCGCGGACGGGTCGACGTCCTCCAGGAACAGCCTCTCGTCCACGGCGAGTACGGCGGCGGAGCGCTTCGCGAGGAAGGTGTCGACGGCATCGACCCGTTCCTGCAGGGTCGTCGCCGACGCCTGGGCCGACTCCGTCGGCTGAGGTGAACCGGTCGCGCGCTCGGCCTGTTCCCGGTCCGCGACCACCACGCTGATCGCACCGGTCACCAGCACGACCGCCGCCACCAGTCCCGCCCAGCGTCGCAGCACCGCCCGCGCACCCGCGGTCCGCTCCGGCTCATCCGGTTCTGATCCTGCGCCCGGCCCTGCGTCCGGTTCGGCGTCCAGAACGCTCACTGCCGCCGCACCGGCGGGCGCGGTCGCGCGGTCCGCCTCGGCGTCGGACTCGGTCTTAGCTTCAGTCTCGGCGTCGGTCTCCGGCTCGGCGTCGGTCTCCGGCTCGGCGTCGGACTCAGCCTCGGTCTCCGGCTGAGCTGCGGAGTTGGACTCGGCTGCGGGCGCCGTCTTGGCGTCCGGCGCAGCGTTGGACTCGGTCTCGGCGCCGGGCCCGGGCTCCGCAGAGGCTGTGACCGCCTCGCCGGCCTCGCCGTCGGCCTTCTCAGCCGTGGCCTCCGGGGCGGCGTCAGGTTCGCGCTCCGGCGTCGGCTCCGGCGCCTCAGGGCTGGCCTCTGCGCTGGTCTCTGGGCTGGAATCGGGCATGGCGACGCCTTCCTCAGCCACCTTGGCGGGTGAGCCGGGTGGCGTTGGGGCGTCGGTCACGTTGGGTGTTCCTCCGGTCAGCCCTGTCTGGCACGGCCCGGCCACCTTACTCGCTGAATGGTCGCCGCTACAGATACACATCGGGATATATCTGTGGCTATCAGTGCCGCGGGGGGTCAGGAGTCCCGCTTGAGGGCGCGGAACAGGCCCTTCTCGCCGTCGTAGCGGTCGAACAGGTAGTCGACGGCGTACCAGCCGATGGCGTACGAGGTCACCATCGAGGAGTAGAACGCTCGGCTCAGACGCCCTTCAGGTCACGCTCCGCGTCCGCGATGTGGGCGGGGTCGTTGACCCGCCGGATCACCTCGTGCGCGAGGTCCTGGCCGGTCAGACCGATCTCGGACAGGATCGCCGCGCGCTTGGCATGCTCGAGGAACCGCTGCGGGATGCCGAAGTCGTGCAGCGGGGTGCTCACCCCGGCGTCGCGCAGCGCCTGCGCGATCGCCGTCCCGCAGCCGCCGATCCGGCCGTTGTCCTCGACGGTAACGACGAACCGGTGCCCGGCAGCGAGCTCGACCAGGGCCGGGTCGACCGGCTTCACCCAGCGCGGGTCGACCACGGTGACACCGAAGCCCTGGGCGCCGAGCCGGGCGGCGACGTCCACTGCGGTGGCGGCCATCGAGCCGATCCCGACCAGCAGCACATCGCGCGGACTGCCGGCGGGCGGCCGGACCAGTACGTCGCAGCCGCCGGCCCGGTCGACCGCCTCGATGTCGGGGAACAACGGGCCTTTCGGGAATCGCAGCACGGTCGGCGCGTCGTCCACCTCGACCGCCTCGTTCAGCAGCTCGGCCACCCGGGCGCCGTCGCGCGGTGCGGCCAGCCGCAGACCGGGCACCACCTGCAGGATCGACATGTCCCACATGCCGTTGTGGCTGGCACCGTCGTCGCCGGTCACCCCGGCCCGGTCCAGCACGAACGTCACGCCCAGCTTGTGCAGCGCGACGTCCATCAGCACCTGGTCGAAGGCCCGGTTCAGGAACGTCGCGTACACCGCGACCACCGGGTGCAGCCCGCCCATCGCCAGCCCCGCGGCGCTGGTGACCGCGTGCTGCTCGGCGATGCCGACGTCGAAGGTCCGGTCCGGGTACGCCTGGGCGAACCGGTGCAGCCCGGTCGGGTGCAGCATCGCCGCGGTGATCGCGACGACGTCCGGCCGGCGCTTGCCGATCTCGACCAGCTCCTCCGCGAACACGTCGGTCCAGCCCCGGGGCTTGTTCGTCGGCCGGACCTGGTGGAAGTTGTCCTCCTCGTCCTGCTCGGCCGCGTCGTACCCGAAGCCCTTCTTGGTGACCGCGTGCACGATCACCGGTCCACCGAATGCCTTGGCGCTGGCCAGCGCGGACTCCATCGCCTTGCGGTCATGGCCGTCGATCGGGCCGACGTACTTGAGGCCGAGGTCTTCGAACATGCCCTGTGGCGCGAGCACGTCCTTCAGGCCCTTCTTCACGCCATGCAGCACCTCGTACAGCGGTGGACCGACCAGCGGGGTGCGGCCGAGGTTCCTCTTCACCAGATCGAGCACCTTCTCGTACCGCGGGTTGGTGCGCAGGCTGGTGAGGTGGTTCGCGAGGCCGCCGACGGTCGGGCTGTAGGACCGGCCGTTGTCGTTGACGATGATGACGAGCTTGAGGTCGTCGGCGTCGGCGATGTTGTTCAGCGCCTCCCAGGCCATCCCGCCGGTCAGGCCGCCGTCGCCGATCAGGGCCACCACATGCCGGTCCTCGCCCCGCAGCCGATAGGCCTTGGCCAGGCCGTCGGCGTAGGACAAGGCGGTGGACGCATGCTGATTCTCGACCAGGTCGTGCTCGGACTCCGCTCGGCACGGGTACCCGGACAACCCTCCGGCCTGCTTCAGCCGGTCGAAGCCGGACCAGCGGCCGGTGACGATCTTGTGCACGTACGCCTGGTGGCCGGTGTCGTAGACCAGCCGGTCCGTCGGGGAGTCGAACACCCGGTGCATGGCCAGGGTGATCTCCACCATGCCCAGGTTCGGGCCGAGGTGTCCCCCGGCCTTGACCTTGTCGACCAGGAACTCGCGGATCTCGGTCGCCAGGTCGTTCAGCTGCTGATCGGTCAACCGCAGCAGGTCCCGCGGCTCGTTCACCGACTCCAGCACGCCCATCGAGTCCTCCTCCTGAACCGGCCCGGGAACCAGGCACTGGGTCCACATCTCGGACGATCGAGTCTATGACGTCAGCGGGATAGCAGCCTCAGCCGGAGGCGCCGGCTCGGCTGTGCCCTTCGCCACTTCCCTGCGCCATAGTTCGCCAGTATCGAGCCATCGCTCGCCAGTATCTGGACAGAATCGCAAAGAACCTCGCACGGTAACTGCAGAAGCACTTACGGTCATGCTGTGGATCTGATCAGGACCCTGTTCTGCAAGTACGACGGGCGGCCGCACCGGCAGGTGCAGTCGATCCGGCTCGGCGAGGACGAGTTCGGCCTGTGGGTCGGCTCGCTGCCCGGCGGGCTGGGCCGCCGCGGCGACGGTCGCTGGGTGACCATCGACCATGCCCGGGTCCGGCTGTTCCCGTGGAACAGGTGGTGGAGCGCGCTGTTCAACGACGAGCCACACGAGACCGAGGTGTACTGCGACATCACGACGCCTGCCGAGATCAGCCGGGACGAGTTCGGCTACAGCGTGACCGCGGTCGACCTGGACCTCGACGTCCGCCGGATGCGGGACGGGTCGGTGCGGGTGCTGGACGAGGACGAGTTCGCCGCGCACCAGGTGAAGTACGGCTATCCGCACAAGGTCGTCGACACCGCCCGGGAGACTTGTGAGTGGGTGGCCGCGAACATCACCACCGCCGAGCCGTTCGCCTCGGCGTACCGGCCGTATCTGGATCGCGTCCGGCGGCTCGCGCCGCTACGGTGACCGGGTGCACCCGGTCCGCGTGGTCTACCGCAAGTACGACGACTCGCTGCACTGGCACCAGTGGGCGCAGTACCTGGACGAGGACGAGCACGGCCTGTGGCTCGGCGCGCCGCCGCACTCGAAGGCGCAGCGCGGTGACGAGCCGCCCGTGATCCACAGCCAGGCGCACGTGCTGCTGTTCCCGCGCGACGCCTGGTGGACGGCGGTCTTCAACGACGCGCCGGCCAGGACCGAGATCTACTGCGACATCACCACCCCACCCGAGATCGGTACGGCCCAGGTGACGATGGTCGACCTGGACCTGGACGTATTGCGGCGCCGCGACGGCTCGGTACTCGTCGACGACGAGGACGAGTTCGCCGAGCACCAGGTGAAGTACGGGTACTCCCCCGACGTGATCGAGCAGGCCCAGGCGTCCTGTGACTGGCTGGCCGCGAACGTGGCGGTCAGCGAGCCGTTCATGTCGGCGTTCCGGCCCTACCTGGAGCGGATGGCCCAGGCCCCTAGCCCGGCAGGCTGACGGCCGGCACGGAAACCGCGGGCGGGCGGCACACTGGTGCCATGCGCACTGCCGCACCGATGAAGGTCCAGGTCGTGTTCGATGCCGCCGAGCCGCGACGGCTGGCCGAGTTCTGGGCTCTGGCCCTCGGATACACCGAGCAGCCGCCGCCGGACGGTTTCGACAGCTGGGAGGACTTCGGCCGCTCGATCGGCATGCCCGAGGAGCAGTGGGGCGACCGCGCCGCCGTGGTCGACCCGTCCGGCGCCGGGCCGCGGATCTACTTCCAGCGGGTGCCGGAGGGCAAGACGGCGAAGAACCGGTGCCACCTCGACATCGAGGCCGGCGCCGCCTCCGGGTCGGACGACCCGCACGTACGGCGGGCGGCCCGGGACGCGCACGTCAACCTGCTCGCGCACCACGGCGGCCAGGTGCTGCGCTACCTCGACGAGCCGGGCGGCAGCTGCGTGGTGATGGCCGACCCGGAGGGCAACGAGTTCTGCGTCGCCTGAACCCAGTCGCCTGACTAGCGGGTCCTGTGCAGGCTGAGCATGACGTGGTCCAGCATCAGGATCCCTGGCACGCGGCTGCTCTGGCCGGCGTACATGTCGGCGACCGGGGTGACGGTCAGGAACAGCTTCTTGCCCGCGGGTACGTCGACAGCCACCGCAGGCAGCTCGATCCGCCGCTTCGCACCGGCGACGACGGTTGCCTCGCGCAACGGCATGGTGTTGTTCTGCACCACCTTCGCGTCCAGCGCGGTGTTGCCCACGCTGAGCGCGAAGAACGCCCGGCTGTCCGGCATCAGGCTGGTCACCCGGGCATCGAGCCGGACCTGGCCGGCGACGTTCAGCGGTCCGCTGGCCACCTCGACCGCGAACGGCAGACCACCGCCGCTGGTGGTGATGATCGACGGCAGCCGGTAGGACCGGGTCGTCGCCACGGTGCGCTGCGTGGTGCAGCGGCCGTCCGCGGTGGACAGGTGGTACTGGCCGAAGCCGGTCAGGCCGGTGTCCTGCTGCCTGAGGTTCAGCTGCATGAACCGGATCGAGAGCGCTCCGAACGACGGGCTGCCGAGCGCGGCCGAACATGGGTCACCCGGGGCTCCGAAACCTGGTGGCAGCACGCTCGGCAGGGCGTGCCCGCCGTTGTACCCGACCAGCATGCTGTGCCTGCGGGCGCGCGGCGTCAGCGCGCGGTCGAAGTTGGCCAGGCCCTCGTTCAGGTTGAACAGGTTGTCGGTCAGGCCCTGGCCGATCAGCGCCGGGATGTCGAGCTTCCGGCCCTGCGCGACGTGCCAGGCCGGACCGTTCTTCGCGAAGAACGCGGTCAGCTCCTCGCCGGCCTGGCCGGTGGGCCAGCCGCCGCTCGTGACCGAGGTCAGGAACGCCTGCTGGACCGCCGGCGGCAGCTTGCTCCCGCCGACCGCGAAGAGCAGCGACAGCCAGAGCGCCCGCGGCACCTCCTGCGGGGCGAGCGAGTGCTTCAGGTCGTACCACGTGATCTCCGGTGCGAGTGCGTCGAACCGGGTCCGGCCGCTGTCGCGCAGCTCGGTGAACGCGCCGTCGAACTGGTACCCGCCGCCGTACGACCCGCCGATCGCGCCGAGCACCGGGTCGCCCGGGCGTTCCTTGCGGACCCAGTCCAGGCTCGCGACCAGGTCGACGATCCGGACCACGTCCTGGCCCTCGAAGTCCGGGTTCTGCACGTGCGCGACCCCGGTGCTCTCGCCGTGCGCCCGCTGGTCGAAGCTGAGCACCCCGAACCCGGCGTCCAGCCAGGCCTGGAACGACGCGGCCGTCCTGGTCCGGGTGCCACCCCAGCCGTGGCTGTGCAGGATCATCGGCACTGTCGCAGACGCGCTCGCTCCGGCCGGCCTGAACAGCGTGTAGCAGATCCGCACCGGCGTCGTACTGCCCGGCTCGGGCACGCTCTCGACGCAGCCGTTGCCGACCACCGGCTCGGCCGCGGACGCCGGTGGCGGTACGGCGAGCGCAGCACCCAGCAGACCGAGTACGACGGCGAGGCGCGGAACCGTGCGGCGAATGGTCTTCAGCGACATCTGCGCCTCCGTGACACTGGGCCGGGTCAAGGTAACCGGACAGTAACCATCCAGACCCGCGCTGACCAGACCCTGCGCACCACCGTTCTTGGAACCTGCTGCGAGACTGTGCGCCGTGCACGTCGCGCTCGAGATGGTCGCCCTGGTCACGGTGGTCGCGGCCGTCGCCGCGGCCGCACGCAGGCTCGGCATCTCGGCCCCGTTGCTGCTGACCGTGGTCGGTGTCGTGGCGTCGTACCTGCCGTTCGTGCCGCGGGTCGAGCTGACCGCCGAGGTAGTCCTCGTCGGGTTCCTGCCGCCGCTGCTGTACGCCGCCGCGATCCGGACCAGCCTGGTCGACTTCCGCCGCAACCGGCGCGCGATCGGGTTGCTGTCGGTCGGCCTGGTGGTGTTCACCACGTTCGGGGTCGGGCTGGTCGCCTGGTGGCTGCTGGACATTCCGTTCGCGGCCGCGGTCGCGCTCGGCGCCGTGGTCGCCCCGCCCGACGCGGTCGCGGCGACCGCGATCGCCCGCCGGGTCGGGATGCCGCGCCGGGTGGTGAACATCCTCGAGGGCGAAAGCCTGGTGAACGACGCCACCGCGCTGGTCTGCCTGCGGACCGCGATCGCGGCGTTCGCCGCCACAGTGACGGTCTGGTCGGTCGGGCTGGACTTCCTCCGCGCGGCCGGCGGCGGTGTGCTGGTCGGGCTGGTGGTCGCAACCGTGCTGGCCAAGCTGCGCCGGCACATCACCGACCCGGCGCTGGACACCTCGCTCAGCCTGCTCGCGCCGTTCATCGCTTACCTGCCGGCCGAGGAGCTGCACGCGTCCGGCGTACTCGCCGTGGTCGTCACCGGACTGCTGCTCGGCCACAAGGCGCCGGTACTGCAGTCGGCGGCGTCCCGGATCTCCGAGCGCACCAACTGGCGCACCGTGCAGTTCCTGCTCGAGAACACGGTCTTCCTGCTGATCGGGCTGCAGACCCGGTGGATCCTGGAGGACCTCAGCCGCAGCCCGCTGTCCACCCGCGAGATCACCATCGCGGCGCTCGGCGTGTTCGCCGCCGTGGTGCTGCTGCGGCCGATCTGGGTGTTCCCGGCGACGTACCTGCCGCGGCTGATCCCGGCGGTGAAGCGGGCCGACCCGAACCCGCCGTGGACCTACCCAGCGGTGATCTCCTGGGCCGGGATGCGCGGTGTGGTCACGCTGGCCGCGGTGTTCGTGCTGCCCGAGAACACCCCGCAGCGCGAGGTGCTGGTGTTCATCGCACTCGTTGTGGTGGCCGGCACGCTGCTGCTGCAGGGCTTCACGCTCCCGGCGCTGGTCCGGCTGCTCAGACTGCCCGGGCCCGACCCGGCCGAGGACGCGCTGCAGGAGGCGGCGGTGCTGCAGGCGGCGCACAAGGCTGCCTGGGCCGAGCTGTCGACGGTGCTCACCGACGAGGACGATCCGGGCGTGGTCGCCCAGCTCAAGGCGCGCGGCACGGCCCGCACCCAGGCCGCCTGGGAGCGGCTGGGGCGCCCGGAGACCGAGGCGGAGACGCCGAGCGAGGCGTACCGGCGGCTCCGGATGGTGATGCTGCAGGCTGAACGACGACACATCCTGAAGGTGCGCGACAAGGGCCTGGTCGCCGACGAGGTGCTGCAGCGGGCCCTGGTCGCGCTCGACATCGAGGAGTCGATCCTCGACCGGGCGGAGGAGGACGACGTGGGTGGTACGAGCGAGGACCTGAGGGCACCGGAACCGATGAGGGGTGGCTGCGAGCACCTGCTGTCCGCACCCGCGGTGGTGACCCCGAACACGCCCGACGGCTGCGAGGAGTGCCTGCGCGACGGGACCACCTGGGTGCATCTGCGGCTGTGCCTGGAATGCGGGCGGGTCGGGTGCTGCGACTCGTCGCCGCAGCGGCACGCGACGAAGCACTTCCATGCCGAGGGGCACCCGGTGATGCGCAGCTTCGAGCCCGGTGAGGCCTGGCGCTGGTGCTTCGTCGACAACAAGCTGGGCTGATCCGTGGCCGACTGCCTGTTCTGCAAGATCGTGGCCGGCGAGGTGGCGTCGTACGCCGTGTTCGACTCGCCGGCCGTGTACGGCTTCCTGGACACCCGGCCGGTGTTCAAGGGCCACACGCTGCTGGTACCGAGGCGCCATGTCGACACGCTGTCCGACCTCCCCGACGAGCTGATGCCGGAACTGTTCGGCGCGGCCCGCTCGGTCTCGGACGCGGTCCGCGACGGGCTCGGCGCGCAGGGGTCGTTCGTTGCCCTGAACAACGTGGTCTCCCAGTCCGTGCCGCACCTGCACATGCACGTGGTGCCGCGGACCAAAGGCGACGGGCTGCGCGGGTTCTTCTGGCCGCGGACCAAGTACGCCGACGGCGAGGCCGAGTCGTACGCCGCCAAGCTGCGCGACGCGCTCGCGACGTAGGGCGCCGTCCGGGTCCTACGCGGAGCCGCGGCGCTCCAGGTGGGTCTCGACGATCACCGGCTCGGACGGGGCCGGCTCGCCGGCCAGCTGGGCGAGCAGCAGCCGGGTCATCTCCCGGCCCATCGCCTCGGCCGGCTGGTGTACCGAGGTCAGCGGCGGCTCGGAGTGCCGGCCGGCGGGTGAACCGTCGAACCCGACCACGGCGACGTCGTCGGGTATCCGGCGGCCGGACTCCTTCAGCACCCGCAGCGCGCCGAGCGCCATCGGGTCGGACGCCGCGAAAACGGCGTCGAGCTCGGCGACCCGGTCGAGCAGTCGCCGCATCGCGTCCGCACCGCTGTCCTCGCTGAAGTCGCCGTACTCGACCGGCGCGTCGTCGCCCGCGACCTCCCGGAACCCCTCCAGCCGGGCCACCCCGGGCGCCATGTCCTGCGGCCCCGCGATCGTCGCGATCCGGAGCCGGCCGAGGTCCTTCAGGTACGACGTGGCGCCGCGCGCGCCGCCGGCGTTGTCGGCGTCCACGTACGGCACGTCCACCCCGCTCAGCGGACGCCCGCACAGCACGATCGGCAGTCCGGCGCCGACCACCCGGGCCGGCAGCGGGTCGTCCGCGTGCTGGGACAGCATCAGCACGCCGTCCACGTGCTCGCGGGTGAGGTACCGGCCGACCCGGTCCCGCTCGGCCGGGCTCGGCACCATCGACAGCCACATCTGCAGCTGGGTGTCGGCGAGCGCGGCGCTGATCCCGCGGACGATGCCGGCGAAGTACGGCTCGGCGAACAGCCGTTCGCCGGGCTCGGGGATCACCAGCGCGATCGAGTCGGTCCGCCGGGTCACCAGGCTGCGGGCGGCCCGGCTCGGCACGTACCCGAGCTCGTCGATCGCGGCCAGCACCGCCTCCCGCGCCGACGGGCTGACCTGGGTCGACCCGTTCACCACCCGCGACACCGTGCCGCGGCCGACGCCGGCCCGCGCCGCCACGGTGTCGATCGTGGGCCGCGAAGTGCTCATGTGCTGACCCTGCCTCTAATCAGCTCCGAGTACCAGCGTGCGCTGGCTTTCGGGAGGCGTGTCTGAGTCGCATAGTCGACGTACACCAGCCCGAACCGGCGCGCGTACCCCCAGGACCATTCGAAGTTGTCGAACAGCGACCAGCAGAAGTAGCCGCGCAGCGGCACCCCCGCGGCGACGGCGGCCGCGCAGGCGCGCAGATGGCCGTCCACGTAGGCGACCCGCTCGGCGTCCTCGACCGTGCCGTCCGGGCCGATCGTGTCGTCGAAGGCGGCGCCGTTCTCGGTCACGTACAACGGCACCGGCGGGTAGTCGCGGTGCACCCGGGTGAGGACCTCGGTCAGGCCGGGCGCGTCGATCTCCCAGCCCATCGCGGTCACCGGCAGCCCGCGCCGGACGAAACCGACATCGGGGCTACCGACCCATGGCGACGCGTGCGCGCCGTCACCGCCGTGTCCGTCCGACGTTCCCGGACCGGGCGAGGCGGTGACCACGTGCCGACTGTAGTAGTTGATGCCGAGGGCATCGATCGGACCCGAGATCACCTCCAGGTCGCCGTCGACGACATGCTCGAACGACGTCACCGCCGCCAGGTCCCGGAGCACGTCCGCCGAGTAGCGGCCGCGCAGCAGCGGGTCCAGGAAGAACCTGTTCTGCAGCCCGTCGACCCGGCGGGCCGCGTCGGCGTCGGCGGCACCGGACGTGGCCGGCGTGACGGCGTACATGTTCAGCGTGATGCCGGCCTCTCCCCCGCGTTCGCGGATCGCCCGGGCGGCCAGGCCGTGGCCGAGCAGCAGGTGGTGCGCGGCCTGTAGCGCGGCGACCGGCTCGGTCCGTCCGGGTGCGTGCATGCCGGACCCGTAACCGAGAAATGCCGAGCACCACGGCTCGTTCAGCGTGGTCCAGTGCCCGACCCGGTCCGCCAGTGCGTCGTACACGACGGCGGCGTAGTCGGCGAACCGGTACGCGGTGTCCCGGGCCGGCCAGCCGCCGGCGTCCTCGAGCCACTGCGGCAGGTCCCAGTGGTACAGCGTCGGCCACGGCTGGATGCCACGGGACAGCAGCTCGTCGACCAGCCGGTCGTAGAACGCGAGACCCTTGCGGTTGGTCGTGCGGGCGTCCGGCTGGACCCGCGGCCAGGACACCGAGAAGCGGTACGCCTGCAGCCCGAGCCCGGCCATCAGCGCCACGTCGTCGCGGTACCGGTGGTAGTGGTCGATCGCGACGTCGCCGTGGTCGCCGCCCAGCACCCGGCCGGGTGTGTGCGCGAATGTGTCCCAGATCGACGGACCGCGGCCGTCCACGGCCGCCGCGCCCTCGATCTGGTACGACGCGGTCGCGGCGCCGAGCACGAAGTCCGGCGGCAGCTGCGGGAACGTCTGGATCCCGGCCTGGGTCTGGGTCACGACTTCACCGCTCCTTCCATGATCCCGCCGATGATCTGGCGGCCGAACACCACGAACACCACGAGCAGCGGCACGGTGGCCAGCGCCGTCGCCGCGAACACCTGCGCGTAGTCGGTGTAGTACGCCGTCGCCAGCAGGCTGAGCGACAGCTGCACCGTCGGCGTGTCCGCGTCCAGCACCGCGTACGGCCAGAGGAAGTCGTTCCACGACTGCATGAAGGTCAGCAGCGCCAGTACGGCGATCGCCGGTCGCAGCGCGGGCAGCACCACGCTCAGGTAGATCCGGAACGTCGAGCAGCCGTCCACCCGCGCGGCCTCGACCAGCTCGTCGGAGACAGCCTGGACGGCGTACTGGCGGATCATGAACACGCCGAACCCGCACACCAGTGACGGGCCGACGACCGCTTTGAGCTCCCCGTTCCAGCCGAGCCTCACCATCAGCATGTACAGCGGGATCAGGCCGAGCTGGACCGGGACCATCATGGTGCCGATCACCAGCAGCAGCAGCGCGTTGCTGCCGCGGAAGCGCAGCTTGGCGAACGCGAACCCGGCCAGCGTGGAGAAGATCACCACCGCGAAGGTCACCACGCTCGCCACCACCAGCGAGTTGACCAGCCCGTACGCGAACGCCGCGTGCTCGTTGGCGAACACCCGCTCGACGTTGGCGCCGAGCTCGCCGCCCGGCAGCAGTGGCGGCGGTAGGTCGTTCACCACGTCGTTGGACCGGGTCGCGACCACGAACATCCAGTAGATCGGGAACACCGACAGCGCAATACCGACCACCAGGGCCAGATACGTCGCCGGGCTGGTCCGCCACAACCGCACGCTCGCCGCCCTCGCTGTCGTCATCATCGCGCACCCCGCACCATCCGCCGCACCACCGCGACGTTCAGCAGCGAGATCACCACCACCATCGCGAACAGTGTCCACGCGATCGCCGACCCGTAGCCGTACTGGAACCGCTGGAAGGCGTTCTCGTACATATACATCGTGATGGTCTGGAACTGCCCGAGCGTGCCGCCCTGCATCCGGCCGAACCCGAAGATGACCGGCTCGGTGAACAGCTGCAATCCGCCGATCGTCGCCACGATCACCACGAACACCAGC
>Ga0114129_10003023_pt1 | contig 23586 bp, 22 predicted proteins | sample RhiMetdeltSRZDD1_FD_80071 | JGI IMG/M metagenome (GOLD analysis project Ga0114129, IMG submission 80071) | Populus rhizosphere microbial communities from Tennessee, USA - Rhizosphere MetaG P. deltoides SRZDD1 (version 2) (version 2) | ecosystem: Host-associated > Plants > Roots > Rhizosphere >...
ACCGACCGCATGTGCGTGACCGCGTTGACGATGTCGCCGGTGCCCGCCTCACCCTTCGTCCGGATCATCGCGGCGCCCTCCGCGATCCGCCGGAGCGCCTCGCCGAGGTTCGTGCAGCCGCAGACGAACGGGACGGTGAACTTCCACTTGTCCACGTGGTGCTCGAGGTCCGCAGGGGTCAGCACCTCGGACTCGTCGATGTAGTCGATCTCGAGCGCCTCGAGGATCTGCGCCTCGACGAAGTGCCCGATCCGGCACTTCGCCATGACCGGGATCGTCACGGCCTCCTGGATCTCGCGGATCTTGTCCGGGTCGCTCATGCGGGCGACCCCGCCCTGCACACGGATGTCGGCCGGGACGCGCTCGAGCGCCATCACCGCGACCGCGCCGGCCTCCTCGGCGATGCGCGCCTGGTCGGCGTCGACGACGTCCATGATCACGCCGCCCTTCAGCATCTCTGCGAGGCCGGTCTTGACCCGCATGGTGCCGAGCTCGAGCATTGCGGTCAGTCTACTCAGGCGTGCAAGGCTCGTCGCCGTCCGCCGAGAGCCGTCCCAGGAGCTCGGCGAGCACGGCCCGCTCGTCCGCGTCGAAGCGGTCGAGGAACACCCGCCAGATACCTGCGACGTGCGTCTTGCCCGCCGCGCGAAGCTTCCGCATGCCCTCGTCCGTCAGGCACGCGTACACGACTCGCAGGTCGCTCTCGCACGTCTGCCGCTCCACGTAGCCGCTCTTCTCGAGCCCTTCGAGGAGCCGAGTGATCCCCGACGGCGACAGGAAGACCTCCTGCGCGATGTCCACCCGGCGCATCCGCCGCCCGTCCGCCCGCGAGAGGCGAAGGAGCACCTCGTAGTCGTTGATCGTCAGGCCGTGCTCGGCGACGAGGTCGGACGAGAGCTCGCCGACGATCGTCGCGTGGGCCTGGAGGAACCGGACCCAGGGCTCGAGCTCGGTGGTTGCCTGTGTGGGGATCGCAGTCGCCATAGTTGACACCTCAAGTATATCCGAGAACGCGGACGATCGGGGCCCGCGGCTACGTTTTGACGATGAGCGCGATCGTCGCAGAGCGGCTGGTCAGACAGTTCAAGGCGGTTCGCGCGGTCGACGGCATCGACCTCGAGGTGGCCGACGGAGAGATCTACGGCTTCCTCGGCCCGAACGGCGCCGGGAAGTCGACGACCGTCCACATGCTCACGACGCTGCTGCCGCCGACCGAGGGCCGCGCGGTCGTCGGCGGCTTCGACGTCCTCGCCGACGGCCCGAAGGTGCGCGAGACGATCGGCGCTGCGCTCCAGGAGGCCGCCCTCGACCCGTTCCTCACCGGTCGCGACCACGTGCGGCTCCAGGCGTCGCTGCACGGCCTCTCCCGCGACGAGCGGAAGACGCGCGGCGACGAGCTCCTCGAGCGCGTCGGGCTGACGCAGGCCGCCGACCGCAAAGTGCGGACGTACTCGGGCGGGATGAAGCGCCGCCTCGACCTTGCGCTCGCGCTCCTCCACCGCCCCTCGATCCTCTTCCTCGACGAGCCGACGACCGGGCTCGACCCGCAGAGCCGGAACGCGCTCTGGGTCGAGGTGGCGCGCCTCGCGAAGGAGGACGGCGTCACGGTCTTCCTGACCACGCAGTACCTGGAAGAAGCAGACGTCTTGGCCGACCGGGTCGGGATCATCGACCGCGGGCGAATCGTCGCCGAGGGGACGCCGAGCGCGCTCAAGGCCGAGATCGGCCGCCCGACCGTCCAGATCACGCCGCGCGAGGCGGGCGACCGCCAGCGCATCCTCGACGCGCTCGACCGCTTCGGACTCCCGGTCGAGGGAAAGCCGGGCTGCGTCGCCGCCCGGCTCGACCACGGCTACGACCTCGTGGACGTCGTGCGCGCGCTTGACGCGGAGGGCGTGCCGATCGACCACCTCGAGCTCGACGCGCCGTCGCTCGACGACGTCTTCCTCGCAAAGACGGGCCACCGGCTCGAGGGCCAGGGGGACGAGCCGGAGCTCGAGCCCGAGCCGGCCGAGCGCGTCGGCGCGTGACGACGCTCCGCCAGATCGCCGTCCTCGGCCGACGGGCGTTCATGCGCTCGATCCGCCAGCCGGGACAGCTCGCGTTCGCGCTCGTCTTCCCGCTCTTCTTCCTCTTCGTGATCGCGAGCGGCCTCGACCGCGCGTCGGCGCTGCCCGGTTTCCCCGCCGACTCGTACGTCGACTTCATGTTCGCGATCCCGTTCGTGCACGGCGCGCTCTTCACCGCGCTCAACTCGGCGATCGAGCTCGGCCGCGACATCGACACCGGCTTCCTGAACCGGCTCGCGCTGACGCCCGCACGCGGCGTCGCGATCATGCTCGGCAACCTCGCGGGCGGCGTCGCGCTCGTGCTGATCCAGTTCGCGATCTACTTCGTGGGCGGCACGCTGCTCGGCGCGGACTTCCACGCAGGGTTGCTCGGGATCCCGGTGCTCTTCGCGCTCGCCGCGATGGGCGCGCTCGCGATCGGCGCGGTCTCGATGATGGTGGCACTCCGCACGGGCTCGCCGGAGGCAGTCCAGGGGATCTTCCCGCTCTTCTTCGTCGCGCTCTTCCTTTCCTCGATGAACATGCCGCGCAACCTGATCCAGACCGACTGGTTCCGATGGATCGCAACGTTGAACCCGGTCTCGTACCTGATCGAAGGGCTGCGGAGCCTCGTCGTCGTCGGCTGGAACCTCCAGGCGCTCGCGACCGGCTTCGCGATCACGTCGGCGTGCGTCGCCGTCTCGCTCTACTTCTCGGCGGGGGCGTTCCGCGCGAGGTTGACCCGGACATGACGCACGTCGCATTCGCGATCGCGTTCCGCACGCTGAAGAAGTCGTTCACGAACCTGAGCTTCCTTCTCCCCTCGCTCATGTTCCCGCTCATCTTCTTCGTCGGGTTCGCCGGCGCGCTCTCGCGCGTCGACCAGGTGCCGGGCTTCGACTACGCCCCGGGCTACGAGACGTTCCAGTTCGCGTTCGTCCTGCTCCAGTCGGCCGCCATGGCCGGCGTGTTCACCGGGTTCGGAATCGCGCAGGACTTCGAGCGCGGGTTCGCCCGCCGGCTGATGATCGCTGCGCCGCGCCGCAGCGGGATCGTGATCGGGTACTCGCTCGCGACGATCGTCCGGTGGCTGCTGAACACGTCGTTCGTGTTCGCGCTCGGGCTGCTGATGGGGATGGACGTGCTCGGCGGCCCGACCGACCTCGCTGCGCTGCTCGCGCTCGGGCTGACCGTGAACGTCATCGGCACGCTCTGGGCCGCGGGCGTCGCGCTGAGGCTCCGCTCGACGCAGGCAGGACCGATCATGCAGTTCCCGATCTTCCTGCTGATCTTCCTCGCGCCCGTGTTCGTGCCGCTCGGCCTGCTGACCGGGTGGATCCGCTCGGTCGCGAGCGTGAACCCGTTCACGGCGTTCCTCGAGGGAGCGCGCAGCCTGCTCGCGGGCTCGACGGAGACGGTCGCAGTCGCGTTCGGGATCGCGATCCCGCTCGCGCTGCTCTTCGCGTTGTGGTCGTTCACCGGGTTGCGCGCGGCCGAGCGCGGCTGACGCCGGTTTCGAACGTAAACTGCGACGCAGTGCGGTTTGCCCTGATCGCGGTCGGTGTTCTCGCCCTCGCCGGGTGCAGCGGCGGGGACGAGAGCGGGCAGGCGTCCTCCCTCGCAGGCCCCGGCGCGTTCGCGCTCCGCATCAACACCTATCTGCGGACGGGGCAGTTCGATCGCGCGTGGGAACATCTGCATCCCGATCAGAAGCGAATCGTCAGCCAGGCCACGCTCGCGTCGTGCTGGACGAGTACGACCGACGTCCTCGGCGACCCGAAGGTGCGGATGAACGTCGTGGAGATCTTCGAGGAGCCGTGGCGCATTCCGGGCACAGGGCTGACGAGGCCGAGCACCGCTGTCACGGTCGAGGCCGTGCGTCCGACGCAGGACGGCCGGAAGCCGGTGCTCGAGACGTGGACGCAGCACACGTTCCGAACGGGCGCCGGCTGGTCGTGGATCGTCGCGGCGCCGTTCATCGAGGACGTCCAGAAGAACGCCTGCTGATCCCCTCCCGGCGGAAGCGAGCCGGGGGGATGGACGGTCCCTGCGGCCCGAGACGTCCAGGGCCCCCCGACCCACTGTCGAAGGTAGCGCGACCGGTCGGATGAACCACCGGACACACGTCCAGGATCCGCGCAAAGACCGCTAGTTCACACGAAAGCCGAGCGTCTGCCGCGCCCGGTTGCCGCCCGACTGGGCGCGAAGCGTCACGGTCAGGCTCTTCCCGGCCGCCCGCCGCGGAACCATCAGCGAGCAGCGCGCGATCGAGCTCTCCCAGGTCAGGCGTACCGAACGGACCTTCTGGCCGCCGGCGCGGGCAGAGCAGTGGATCGATCCCGGCGTCCCCTCGAACTGGATTCGGGCGGAAACCACGAGCGGGACGCCTGCCTGGGGGGTCGCAGGCGCGGCCGAGACCTCCGAGATGCGGATCGCCGAGTCCGTGGCGAAGAGCGGGACGACGAGCGCGGCGACGGCTGCGGCGAGCGCGCTGCCCATACTCAGAAGGTCCCCCGCGTCGATTGCTCCGAACCATTCGATTCGGCCCGGAGGAGATCGCGCGGCCGTGGAGAACGGCCCCGGATGCACCCGGAAGAGAGCCAGTACGAGGAGATGCGCGCGGCTATTCGCGCCGACCGCGAGCGCGCCGAGCACCGGCGGATGCGGAGCGTGCTGACGCCGGTGGTCGACCGCCGGCGGCGCGGCCCGGTGTCGCGGCTTCTCCGCCAGCTTCGCATCCGTTAAGGTCTCGAGCGCCGTCCGGCCCCAGTCCGACGACAGGAGGGCCGATGGCATTCACCTTCAAGCTCGAGAACCCCGACGGGACGCCGGCCGATCCGCCGACGATGCGCTCCGCCGTGCCCACGTGGGAGCCCGGCGACCGCATCTTCCTCGGCCCGGGCCGGACGCTCCGCGTGCTCGAGCTCCGGACGGCGCAGGAGCCGGCGCACCACGCGCTGCTGGTCGTGACGCCGGACCAATAGGAAGGCCCGGGCAGTCTCGCCCAGACCCCGGGCCTTGTGCACAGCCGTAGTACCCCAACCGCGGCCGGCATCAGTTCAACGGACGAGCCGCGGGAACGGATACGTCGGCCGGGGTGCGCCGCTCCCAGAGCGTCGCGTTCAGGACGGCCGCCGCGACGACGAGCCTGCTGATCAGGAACAGGCTCAGGAGGAGCGCGGCGGCCAGGCCGAGGGCGCCGTACGTCCCCTGCTTGTTCAACGCCCAGGGCGTGAGGACGTACGCGGTGAAGACGTTGAGCGCCTCGACGCCCACGCCGAAGAGCAGGGCGCCCGGGACGAGCGCCTGCCACGACGCGCCGCGGTGTGGCAAGTAGCTCGAGATGAGCATCCAGAGCGCGGCAAAGGGGACGATCGAGAGGGCGGTCGCGAGGATCCCGACGCCCGGCGACCGCTCGCGGATCGCGCTCGCGAGCACGGCAGCGAGCGGAAAGGCGAGGAGCAGGACGAGCAGCCGGAGCGTGGCGACCGGTGTGGCGCGCTGCGCTCGGGCGCGACTGTCCGTCCACAGCAGCCGGTGGGAGACGATCAGGACACGGAGCACGCTCGCCGTCGTGTAGACGAGGATCGGGATCCCGATCAGGAGCGCGTACCAGCGCCCGTTTCCGGTCGCCGCCGAGGCGATCGAGTGCGAGACGAGCCCACCCATGCCGAGCGAGTCGGCGGCCTCCTCAGGGGTCTCCTCGGCCGCCTCGGCTGCGATCCCGAGCCCCCCGACGAGAACGAGCGCGAGCGGCAGCATCCAGATGAAGAGGCGGTACGCGAGCGCGCCGGCGATGATGCCCCCGCCGAGCTCGCTGTCGCGGTCGACCATCTGGAACGTGGCGTCGACCGACTTGTGGAGCTGACGCTCGGACTGTGCGCGCTCGGCCAGGCGCTCACCTCGCGTCCGGAGCGAGTCCTGCCACGCCCGTATGCGGCCCATAGGCCGTTTTACACGGCCGTGTCCGCCGCTCTCAACTTCGCCATCTGCTCGCGACGCGCCGCAGTGATCTCCTTCACGACGATCTGGATCGACGCGACGATAGGCACGGCGATGATCGCGCCGACGGCGCCGAGGAGCGAGCCGAAGACGATCACGCTCGCCATCACGAAGAAGCCGGAGACGTCGGCCGCCTTGCCGAGGATCGTCGGCTGGAGCACGTAGTTCTCGAACTGCTGGTAGACGAGGACGACCGCGAGCATGATCACGGCCGCGGTCACGCCCTGGGTCAGCGCAACGAGCACGAGGATCGCTCCGGCGATCGTCGCCCCGACCATCGGGATCAGGTCGAGGAACCCGGCGATGAACGCGAGCGCGAGCGGGTACGGCATCCCGAGCGCCCACGCGGTCAAGCCGTAGATCGTCCCGCAGATGATCGAGATCGCGATGTTGCCGAGCATCGTCCGGGAGACGGCCGTGACGATCGACGGCCAGATCCGCTGCAGCCGCCGCGCGCCCGACGGGTCGAGCAGGCTGTCGACGGCTCCGACGAGCCGCGGCATGTCGATCAGCAGGAAGAGGGTCAGGAAGATCGCCGAGACGAGGCTCAGGACGATGTTGAAGGCGGAGAGGCCGACGCCGACCACGCCGCCGAGTGCTCTGCCGATTCCCTGGGCGAGGCTCTTCACGCTGTCCTGCACCTGCTCGGGTCCCTGGCTGTGCTCGTCGACCCACGAGCCGAACGAGGAGTTGCGGATGTCCTGCACGATCGCCGGGAGGTTGTCGACGAAGTTGCCGATGGACTCCACGAACGGCGCGATCAGCAGGATCGCCGAGAGAATCGCGAAGGCGACGAGGCCGAGGACCACGATCGTCGACGACGCGCCTCGTCCGAAACGGGTCTTCCGCTCGAGGAGCGTGACCACGGGCTCGAGCACCAGCGCCACGAAAAGCGCGAGGAACAATGTGAGGATCGCCGTCCGCACGACGACGAACGCCCAGGCGACGAACACGATCGTCGCCGCGAGTAGAAGCGTGCGGAACGTGATCGAGATGCTGAGCGGCCCGCGCCGGTGCGTGCCGGGACCGGAAGCCTGTGCTGCCTCCACGGTCAACAGTACGGGGTCGGGCCTCAGCCTCCTGCGCTGCGCTCGCGCCTGAACCAGAGCAGCTCGAGCGCGATTCCCACCACGATCACGATCAACCAGCGCACCGAGAGCTGCGGCGCGACGAAGCTCGCGATGCGGTGGTCGGTCCATCCGCGCTTGACGACCTGCTCGAGCCAGTCGTCTTGAATCAGGTTGGCGACGCCGTACGCCAGGTAGAGCGCGAGGATGGTCGAAGTCGCGGCGGCGAGCCGACGGCTGTTGAACGACGGCGTGAGACGCGTGAGCAGGAGCGCCGCGACTGCGAGGAGCGCTCCGTCCATGCCCTCGTGGCTGCCGAGGTGGACGGATGCGATGTCCTCGCCCGGCGTGGGCTCGTCGGCGCGGATCGGGTCGGGCGCGTAGAAGCCGAGGTCGGCGAAGTAGTAGGGGATCGCGCCGATCGCGATCACGACCCCGAGCACGACCCGGAGCGGATCGCCCGGCAGCCGAACCCGGGTCCAGCCGAGGCGCGGCCACGCCTTCACGAGGAGCGCGACGACGATCGCAACACCGACGACGGGTACGACGTTGACCGCTTTCGCGTCGAGGTCGTCGCGATCGACCACGCCGGGGAACGCGGTGACGAGGCAGGCCGCGATCGCGACGACCGTCGCCGCGACGGCTCCTCTGCTTCGCCCGAGGACGTCGAGCGCGAGCAGCGCGAGCGGGATCGCGATGATCGCGTCGGGGAAGTTGAGCTCGACGACCGCCCGGCTGAAGCCGCCACGGAGCCCCTCGTGGCTGACGTGATAGAGCTCGGCCGGCTGGATGCGCGAGTAGGTGACGAAGGTCGCGACCAGCACCGCTCCGAAGAGCAGCCCGACCGCGGTGAGCTCGCGTCGTCCGGGGCGCTTCAGTGGTGCCGCGGCGCCGGAGTCCCCGGTACGTGGAGCAGGTTCTCGACTGCCCGGACGCCGTTGATCTCTTCCGTCCGCTTGACGAGCTCCTCGATGTCGTCCTCGCTCCCCACCTGGCCGCGGAGCTGGATGACTCCCCTCTGCGCGTTCACGAGGATCCCCTGGTGCGCCAGCGGGTCGCGGCCGAGCTCCGAGCGGACGTGATCGGTGAGTGTCGCGTCGTCGTAGTCGCGCTCGACCGGCGTGCGATGCGCGAGCCGCGCCTTCCGCGCCTGGATCCCGGAACGCACTGAGCGGCCGCCCGCGGCGACCTGCCTCGAGCTGCGGCGCCGGTACGCGCCGGCCTTGTCGCGGGCCATCGCCCGACGGCGCTTGCCGCTCGCCGGATCGGCGAAGAGTGCGAGCAGCGCCCCCGCGCCCAGACCGATCAGGAACACCCTGAGTCGCATGAACACCTCCTTCTGGACGAGCGGCGATCGTACTACGACGCCAGAAGCTCGTCGTCGGAAGCGGCGGCGAGCTTCTTCGGGACGACCATCCGCCAGGCGTCGAGCACGAGCTCGCGCATCTCGGCCTCGTCGAGCGCGTCCAGCCGGACGACGATCCAGCTGTAGCGCATGTCCGACGGCCTCGGCCGCACGAACTTCGCCGGGTAGGTCTCGAGCGCCGCCTCTCGCTCCTCCTTCGGAAACGCGATCCCCATCAGCGTCTCGTCCTTGGAGAACGTGAGGTAGACGATCCGGCCGACGCGGAACTTCACGCGCCCGCGGACGAACGCCTCCGTGCTCCTCGGGAGCCGCGACGCCAGAGCGCGGACGTCGTCGGCGCTCACCATCGGGCTATGCTCTCCCCGCCAGCGTCGATCGACCAAGGAGCCAGCATGCGCCAGGCGTTCATGTCCATCGAGTACCGCTTCACGACCTCGGAGGGTATGACGCTTGCAGCACCGAACGCTCAACTTGGGGATCCTGGCGCACGTCGACGCCGGTAAGACGACGCTCACCGAACGGCTGCTCTACGCGGCCGGCGTGATCGACGAGCTCGGCAGCGTCGACCACGGCAACACGCAGACCGACACGCTCGCGCTCGAGCGGCAGCGTGGCATCACGATCAAGTCCGCGGTGGTGTCGTTCGCGATCGACGACGTCATGGTCAACCTGATCGACACACCGGGCCACCCGGACTTCATCGCGGAGGTCGAGCGCGTGCTGGGCGTGCTCGACGGCGCGGTGCTCGTGCTCTCGGCGGTGGAGGGCGTGCAGCCGCAGACCCGCATCCTGATGCGCGCGCTCGAGCGTCTGCGGGTGCCGACGCTTCTGTTCGTGAACAAGATCGACCGGCGCGGTGCACAGTACGAAGGCGTGCTGCACGCGGTGTCGGAGAGGCTGACCCGCGCGATCGTTCCGATGGGGCTCACATACGACCTCGGCGACGACGAGGCGGGGTTCGCGCCGTTCGGCCCGGACGACGTGTCACGGCTCGCCGAGGCCGTCGCCGAGCATGACGACGAGCTCCTCGCCGCGTACGTCGACGACGAGGCGAGCGTCCCCTACGCGCGCGTGCGCGAGGCGCTGGTGCAGTTGACCGCTGGGGCGCGCCTGCATCCTGTCTTCTTCGGCTCGGCGAAGACGGGCGCCGGCGTCGACGTGCTGCGCTCGGGCATCGCCGCGCTGCTCCCAGCGGCCGACGACGACCGGGAAGGCCCGGTCTCCGGCACGGTGTTCAAGGTCGAGCGCGGCGCCGCAGGAGAGAAGATCGGGTACGTCCGCATGTTCTCCGGGACCCTCCGCACCAGGGACCGGCTCGGGGAGGACCGGAAGGTGACGGCGATCGAGGTCTTCGAGCGCGGCTCGTCCGCGCGCAGTTCCGAGGTCGCCGCCGGCGGGATCGCGAAGCTCTGGGGCCTCGGCGACGTGCGGATCGGCGACCCGATCGGCGAGGCATCGGCGACGAACGACCACCACTTCGCGCCGCCGACGTTCGAGACGGTCGTCGCCCCGCGCCGCGGCGCCGACAGAGCGGCGCTGCACACCGCGCTGACGCAGCTCGCGGAGCAGGACCCGCTCATAGACGTTCGCCGCGACGAGGGCCGGCATGAGCTGTCGGTCTCGCTCTACGGCGAGGTGCAGAAGGAGGTCATCGAGGCGACGCTCGCCGGCGACTTCGGGCTCGACGTCGTGTTCCGCGAGACGACGACGATCTGCGTCGAGCGCCCGGTCGACGTCGGTGAGGCGGTCGAGGTCCTCGGCAGGGGCTCGCCGTTCCTCGCCACGCTCGGACTCCGCGTCGAGCCCGCTCCGATCGGCGCCGGCATCTCGCTCGGGCTCGACGTGAAGGTCGAGTCGATCCCGCTCTATGTCTTCAAGGATGTCGAGGAGTTCCGCTCGGCGCTCGAGGCGACCGTGCACGACACGCTCCGCCAGGGGCTCTTCGGCTGGGAGGTGAAGGACTGCGCCGTCGTCGTCACCCGGTCCGGCTACGCCTCGCCCAACACGACGTCGAAGGACTTCCGCCTCCTCACGCCGCTCGTGCTGATGCGTGCGCTGCGGGAGGCGGGCACGGCCGTGTGCGAGCCGATCGACCACTTCCACCTCGAGCTCCCGGCGGACACCGTCGGGCCGGTGCTCGCCGAGCTCGCGCGGATGCAGGGCTCTGCGGAGCCACCGATCGTGCACGGCTCGACGTGCGCCCTCGAGGGCGACATCCCCGCCGCGCGCGTGCAGGAGCTGCGGCAGCGGCTGCCGGGCCTGACCCGCGGCGAGGGAGTGCTCGAGTGCAGCTTCAGCCGACACGAGCCCGTTGCGGGGCCGCCGCCGACGCGGCCGCGTTCGGACCACAACCCGCTCAACCGCGAGGAGTATCTCCTGCACGTCGCCCGACGGATCCACGCCTGAGGCGTACGATCGAGCGCGTGGCGAGACGCAAGCGCACCGACCTGCTCGAGCTCGAGGACGTCGAGCGGCGGATGAAGCCGTTCGCGCGCCGATACGTCGGCCTGCGCGCGGTCCCGCTGGACCACGTCGTCGGGACCGAAGGGAGAGTGTCCTCGTTCACCCGCGACTTCCGGCCGCGCCACGACTTCAGCCGCGACCGGCTGCGCTCGCTCGCCGGCGCCTTCCCCGACGGTGGCTTCCCGCCGATCGTCGTCGTGAAGCTCGGCGAGACGTACTTCGTGATCGACGGGCACCACCGCGTGGCGCTCACGCGGCGGAACGGCGGCACGATGATCGACGCCGACGTCACCGAGCTCGTCGCGCGAGTCCCGCTGCCGCCGGGCGCGGACATGGTCGAGGTCGTCCTGCGCGAGCTGGAGCGCGTGTTCGTCGAGGAGAGCGGGCTCGCCGAGGCGCGGCCAGGCGTGCGCGTGAGCGCGAGCCGTCCGTCGCTCTACCTCGAGCTGCTCGAGAACCTCCAGGTGCACGGGTACCACCTGATGCGCGACCGGGAACGTGTGCTCGACAACGTGGAGATCGCGGCGGACTGGTACGACACGATCTATCGGCCGGTCGTCGAGACCGCCGAGCGCACGTGGTCGGACGAGGACGTGCCCGGCGCGGACGTCTTCCTGCTCCTGCACCAGCGGCGGCGCGAAGCGTTCCCGTCGTGCGGCTGCCCACCGCTCGCGGAGACCGTCCCCGCCGAGCCGCCGCGCAAGCGGCGCAGGCTGTTCGGGCGCTAGCGCGCGGCTCGGAGCCGCCACGCGGGCATCGGCTCGTCGAACCCCTTGAGCTCGAGCGTCTGAGGAACGGCCTCGAGGCCACGCTCCTCGAGCCAGTCTGCGACACGCCGGTGGGCCTCGTCGCTGAGGACGATCTCTCCTGCGTCGGCGGAGGTCTGCAGTCGGGCCGCGAGGTTCGTCGTCGTGCCGAGCACCGACAAGTTCCCGCCGGCAGTCGTTCGGCCGACGACGGCCGGCCCGACGGCGATCCCGACACCGAGGCCGAGGTCGAGCAGCTCCGCCTTCCCGCTCACCGCGAGCGCGGCTTCGAGCGCCTGCGTCGCGTGGTCGAGCCGCGTTCCCGTCGCGTTGAACGTCGCCATGACCGCGTCGCCCGCGAACTTGTCGACGAACCCGTGATGGCGCCCGACCTCGGCGGCCGCCCAGCGGTAGAGGGCCGCGATCCGGTCCGCGAGGTCTGCGGGCGGCGTGGCCGCCGTGATCGCCGAGTAGCCGCGTACGTCGGCGAACATCGACGTGACGAGGCGCTCCCCGGCCGCGACGAGGTCGGGCTCGGCGGGAGCGGCCTCTGTGCGCGCGGCGGGCGCCGCGAGCTCGAACCCGAGCCGTCCCGCCGCAGCGAGCGCGCCGTCGCGAACGAGCGCTGCGCCGGCCGCCTCGGCCTCCGCGGCGACGGCTGCGAGCTCTCGCTGCGGGTCGTCGTACGCGCCTGCCTCCACGGCCAGCGTGCGGGCGCGCCATTCCTCCAGCCGGAAGCCCCTGGACGCGGCCTCGCGCGCCGCGGCCGCGAGCAGCGGCGCCGCGCGCTCCGCCTCGCCGCGGGCCAGCAGGACTCGCCCCTCCGCGACGTCGAGCATCAGGACACCGTCCGCGCCCGGCGCGTCGCGGGCGGCGTCGACGACCCCCTGCGCCTCGCCGTCGAGCCCCGCCGCGACGAACGCCTCGACGGCCACCGCGAGCGTGTCGCCGTAGGGGACGAAGCCGCGCGCGTGCTCGGCGATCTCACGCGCCAGCTCGACCGCTTCGTCGAGCCGGCCGGTCGCGAGCCGTAGCCGGATCTGCGGCACCGCGTCGTAGACGACGTCCTGGAGCTCTGCGCGGTCCGACGGAGGCGGAAGCGTGCCCGTTGCCTCGTCGAGCCGCCCGAGCTCGAGCAGGACCTCGGCCAGCTCCACCCTCGTTCGCCAGCGCACCTTCTCGTTGGCGAAGTCGGAATGCGCCTGCGACGCCCGCTCGATCGCGGAGAGCGCTTCGAGGACGTCACCGCGCGCGCGGTGGGCCCAGCTCCTCGCGATGTCCGTCATGTCCGTGATCGCGGGCGGGCCGGGCTCCGACGCGAGCACCGCCAGTCGATCGTCGATGCCGGCCATCATCGTGTGCGTGCGCGTCCAGGCGTCGTTGTACGCGATGTTGTGCGCGATGAACATCCATCCGCGACGGCGCGCCTCGTCGAACGTGTCGTCGAGCATGCGCATTCCCTCCTCCCGCCGGCCGACGTCGATCAGCCCGAAGGCCACCCACGAGCTCGCCCACACGCGCTCGAAGTCCGCTCCGGCGGCGCGCGCGACCTCGACCGCCTTGAGCGACTCCTCGAGCCCTCGTTCCGCGTCGAGCTCGAACTTCGAGAGGCCGCCGAGGCGCACCCAGGCGACGGCGAGATCCGCCGATGGCCCGTGCTGCTCGAGCACCTGCTGCGCCCGCTCGAAGTCCACGCGCGCGTCGTCGGGGCGGCTCTGTTCCCAGCGCACGCGTGCCAGAACGAGCCGGTAGCGGGCGGCCTCGAGCTCCTCGCCGGCCGCATCGAGCCCCGCGACGCCCTCGGCGAGCACCTCCTCCGCCCCCGACGTCCTCGAGTCCATCCACATCGCCCGCCCCATGCGGCAGAGCAGCCGCGAACGGCTGAGCGGGTCACGGACGTGCGGGAGTGCGCGGTCGAGCAGGTCGAGCGCCTCCGCGAACGCCATCGACGCCTCCGCCTCGTCCGCCGCGCTGATGCAGGCCGGCACGGCCTCGTCGAACCGGGCCGCGCCGAGCAGATGCCTCGCGACGTCGAGCGAGCTCGCCCCCGACGTGGCCAGCGCATCTGCCGCGCGGCTGTGGATCTGCTGCCGCCGCGGCAGCACGATCTCGTCGGCAATCGCCTCCTGCGTCAGCGCGTGCCGCCAGCGGTACGTCGCGCCGCCCGCGTCGACCTTCTCGAGCAGCTGCTGGGCGACGCCGATCGCGAGCGCCCCTTGCACCGTCGCCTCGTCGACCCCCGCGACCGCGGCCAGCGTTCCGTAGTCGAACGTCCGGCCGAGCACGGCCGCGGCCTGCAGCGCCTGCGCCTGGGACTGGTCGAGCCGCTCGAACCGCAGCAGGATCGAGTCGCGCACCGTCGCGGGGATCCTCAGCTCGTCGAGCTCGCGCTGCTGCCAGCCGTCGCTCGTCCGGAAGACGTCGCCCCGGTCGATCGCCTCCTTGAGCATCTCCTCGAGCACGAACGGATTCCCGTCCGTTCGCGCGTGCATCAGGTCGCGGAAGCCGGGATCGACCGCAGCGTGGTCGAGGATCGCGCCGATCATCTCCGCGATCTCGCCGCGCTCGAGCGGCGACAGCTGGACGATCTCGGCGACCCCGGAACGACGCCACGTCTGGAGCAGCGGCGCGAGCGGATGTCGCCGGTCGAGCTCGTCGCTCCGGTAGGTCACGAGCAGCACCGCGCGCGTCTTCGTCAGCCGGCGGGCGATGTGGTCGAGCAGCTCTCGCGTCGCAGTGTCGGCCCAGTGGATGTCCTCGACGACGAGCAGCAGGCCGCGTTCGCGCGCGGGAACGTCGAGCAGCGCGACGATCGCCTCGAACAGGCGGAGCTTCGCCTGCGCCGGGTCTCCGACGGGGGCGGCCACTTCGTCGTCGCCGAGCTGCGGGAAGAGCTGCGCGAGCTCCCGCCGTGCCGCGCCCAGCTTCGCAGCGACGCGCTCGACGTCCTGGCCCGAGAGGTAGTTGCCGATCGCCTCGACGAACGGGAGATACGGGAGCGGCAGCTCGGCCTCGCTGCACGCGCCCCAGAGCACCTCCCACTCGAGCCGCCGCGCGCGCTTCGCGAGCTCCGAGGCCAGCCGCGTCTTCCCCATCCCGGCCTCGCCGCCGAGTGCGACGAAACGGCTCTCGGCGCGGTGCGCCGCGAGCAGCGCGTCCTCGAGGACGAAGAGCTGCTCGTCCCTGCCGACGAGCGTCGGGCTCAGTGCGCGCTCCAGCACGAGTCGATTGTTCCAGTCGCGCACGGCTGTTCAGCCGGGAGGCACAGGGTTAGGCTGTCCGAATGGGTCGGACGCAGAACCGGCCGCTGCCGCTGATTCTCGCGCGCGAGCTCGCCTCGAACGTCGCGACGCCGTTCCTCGTGCTGGACGCGGACGGCACGCTGATCTTCTTCAACGAGCGCGCGGAGCAGATCATCGGGTCGACGCCGGCGGAGATGGGCGAGCTGCCGGAGGACGAGTGGCGCGCGCGCCTGAGCGTCTCGCGGCTCGACGGAACTCCGGTGCCGAACGACGAGACGCCGTCGGCGATCGCGCGCCGCGAGTGCCGCCCCTGCCTCGACACGCTCGTGTACACGAGAGACGACGGACACAGCATGACGCTCGTCGTGCTGGCGGTGCCGCTGCTCGCGCATGCCGACGACCTCGCCGGCGTGTTCCTCGTCTTCTGGGAGTCGTAGCGTGAAGGCGAAGATCTTGGGGTGTCGCGGATCGCTCGCGTCTCCGGGACCCGAGACGGTCTTCTACGGCGGCAACACCTCGTGCATCTCACTCGAGCTCTCCGACGGAACGTGCGCGATCCTCGACGCGGGCACCGGCATCCTGCGGCTGGGGCGCGACCTGGCCGAATCGCCGAGGGGCCCGATCCACATCTTCCTGACGCACCTGCACCTCGACCACATCGAGGGTCTCGGCTTCTTCGCGCCCGTGTGGACGCCGGAGCAAGAGATCCACTTCTGGGGACCGCCCTCGCCGGTCGCGGGGCTCTCCGAGCGCATCGCCCGCTACTTCTCGCCGCCGCTCTTCCCGCTCCAGCTGTCGGAGGTCCCGGCGCAGCTCGTCTTCCACGACCTGCCGGAGGACGAGTTCCGCGTGGGCTCCGCCGACGTCCTCGCGCACCCGGTCCAGCATCGCGGGCCGACCGTCGGCTTCCGGTTCCACGACGACGGCCGCTCGCTCGCGTACATCCCCGACCACGAGCCGTTCCTCGGCGTCGCACCCGGCGAGGTCGAGCCGGAGTGGCTGTCCGGCTTCGTGCTCGCCGACGGCGTCGACACGCTCGTGCACGACGCGCAGTACACCGAGGAGGAGTACCGCGACCGCCGCGGGTTCGGTCACTCGAGCGTGGCGCACGCCGTCGCGTTCGCGCAGGCGTCGGGGGCCGATCGGCTCGTGTTGTTCCACCACGACCCGATGCACTCCGACGACGAGCTCGAGCGGATCGGCGCGCGGGCGCGCGAGCTGTGGGGCGACGACGGAACGCCGCCCGAGCTCGCGCGCGAGGGAACGCAGCTCGCGATCGAGCCCGCCGCTGAGCGCTTGACGCGGTAGCCGACCGTTGCCCAGGCTCGCCGCAGGTTTGATCGCTGCGTGCACGTTCCTCGGCGCCGGCGCGACCGGCGGCGCCGCATCGACGCCCGTGTGCGCGGTCACCACGACGACTCCAACTCCCCCGCGAGATCGCCCGAGCTACGTGCTGCGGATCGATGTCGAGCCCGGCCTGATGCGCGTCCACGGCACCTCGACCGTCTCGTTCGCTCCGGGAGTCGCGACGGATCGCATCGTGTTCAGGCTCTGGCCCAACTCGCCGTTCTACGCAAGGCGCGGCGCCCGGTTGACGGTGGACCGACTTCGCGCTGCGGGACGACGGCTCGCCGTCTCGCGCCCCGACCCGACCACGCTCGTCGTGCGTCGAGCGCTCGCGGCACGCAAGCGGGTCACGATCTCGATGCGGTGGACGCTTCGCCTGCCCCGAGCCGCGGGGCTGCAGCTCCACGGCGGGAACTCGCTGCGGTTGGTCTCGTTCTTCCCGTTGTTGGCCTGGAACGGATCGGGATGGGCGACGGAGGCGCCGGTGCGGCTGGACTCCTTCTGGCCGACGTCTCCGACGTCCGACTTCGACGTCCACCTGACCGCGCCCGCCGGACTGACCGTGCTCGCTTCGGGCGAGGAGGTGAGCCATGGGCACTGGCGAGCAAGGGCCGTTCGGGACTTCGCCGCAGCGGTCGGCTCGTTTCGGCTCGTGCGGTCGACCATCCGCGCACCGCGCCCTGTCCGTCTCACCGTGGGGTTGGAGCGTGGATCGGCGTACGACCCGCGCGCGTTTCTCGCTTCGGCCGCAACCGCGCTTCGGTTCTACGCCCGGCGTTACGGGGACTACCCGTGGTCGACGTACTCGCTCGCGGCGATGAACGACTTCGACGGGCTCAGCGGCACCGCATACCCGACAATCGGCTTCCTCAGCGATCGGAGCCTCGCGCTCGTGCCGCACGAGACCGCGCATCAGTGGTTCGCCTCGCTCGTCGGGAACGACCAGTCGCGCGATCCGTGGCTGAGCGAAGGGCTCGCCACGTGGGCGCAGGCAGGCTTGGAGCAGTCCCTCGCCGCCATGCTCGGAACGACGATCCCGTCGCCGCTTCGCAACAGGATCGGCGAGCCGATGCGGTTCTGGCAGTCCTACGACTTCGAGGCGATGCGGCGAGGGCTCTACGTGCAGAGCGCGCAGGCGCTCGCGTCGCTCGGCAGTTCGGCGCGAGTCGACTGCGCGCTCCGTCGATTCGTCGTCCGGAACGCCTACGGGACGGCGACCCCGGACGATCTCCTCACGGCGCTCGTCCCTGACTTCCCGCGCGCCGAGCAGACGCTCCGCGCCCGCGGCGCCCGCTTCTGAGCGGTCAGCGCTTGACGCGGTAGTCGACGAACGTCGCGTACCGCGACTGGCGGACGCCGATGTGCTCGAGGTCGATCGACCTCGTGAAGCCCTCGAACAGCCGCTTCCCGCCGCCGAGGACCACGGGCGCGACGATGATCGTCAGCTCGTCGACGAGGTCCGCCTCGAGCGCCTGACGGATCACGTCGGCCCCGCCCATGACGTGCACGTTCTTGTCGCCGGCCGCTTCGCGCGCCCGCCGGACCGCCTCTTCGACCCCGGAGACGAACGTGAACGCGTCGCCGTCCGGCTGCTCCTCCGGGCGGTGGGTGACGATGAAGACCGGAAAGCCCCACGGGTTCTCGTCGCCCCAGTGGTTCGCCGCCTCGTAGGTCCAGCGGCCGGCGACGACCGCGCCGAGCCCGGAGGTCGCCTCCTCGAGCCAGGCCGCGTCCTCGCCGGTCGCCTCGCCCTCCGGCTCGTTGTCGTACGTCCACGGGCCGCCGAAGACCCAGTAGTGCAGCCGCTCGCCGCCGTCGCCGAGCCCGTTGCCGGCCACGTCGTTCGGCCCGGCGACGTAGCCGTCGACCGAGACCGTGATCCCTGAGAGCACCTTCGTCATCGAACGTCACCTCTTTCGCGTCGGAGTCTGGAAGAGAGACTCCGCCGACGCGGGAGACTCATCGAATTGACGCAAGTTGATCATGCGTCCCGCGGCTACCGTCCGGCCCTCCCGCGGTAGCGGGTCGACGGAGGACGCCCGAGTCGAGGAGCGAGGGCGTCCTCCGTCAGCTTCTTCAGGCCGGTCGCGGCGCCTGCGACAGCAAGCCGCGCACCTCGTCGACGCGGCCGAGCGCCTCTTTCCGTTCGTAGAGACCAAGCGCGTGCGTCAGGGCTTCGGCCGACTCCGCTCCGAGCCCGCGCGCGGCGAGCGTCTCGCCGAGCACCTGCTGTGCGTCCGCCTCGAGAATGATGAAGTCCGTCGCGCCGGCGATCTTCGCGGCCTCCCGCGCGAGCCGCTCCGCCTCCTCGAGGTCGCCTCTGCCCAGGCGCACGCGGGCAAGCGCCACACGCCATCTGGATTGCGCGTCGAAGTCGTCGGGCGCGGAGATCGGACGCGCCTCATTCGCGAACGCCTCGGCCTCGTCGAAGCGGGCGGCGAGGGCGAGCACCGTTGCGAGCTCCCCGCAGAGCGTCGAGAGGACCCCCCGCTCCCCGAGCGGGTTGAACACGTCGTAGCCGCGCCGCAGCTCCGCCTCGGCCTCGTCGAGGTCGCCGAGGTGCCTGAAGGCGAAGCCGACATCCACCGCTGCGAGCCCGCGCTGAAGCCGCAGGTCGTACTCCTCGAGCTGCGCGAGCGCGCGCTGTGCCGCCCCACGTGCGCTCTCTTCGTCTCCGAGCAGCGCGGCGGCGACGGCCCGGATCCAGAGGGCGTGCAGCCTGAGCGGGACGTGGATGTCGTCCCGCGCGAGGATGCGGTCACAGAACTCGACCAGCGCGCGGGCCGGAGTCGGCCCCCAGAGCTTCGGTCGAAGCACTGAGCTGAGCGCGCGAAGCTCCTCGCCGAGGTCGCCGGCGCGGCGCGCGAGATCGACCGTTCGTTCGAGATCGGCCTCGCCCTCCGCGGCGTGACCGAGCAGGAAGCGGCGAGCCCCGATCGTCTCGTACACGTACGCGAGCGTCCCGAGGTCGTCGGTCCCCTCGAGCTCGGCACGGAGCTCGAGCGCTTGCTCGAGCGCGCGCTCCGTGCTCCAGGTCGGGTCGGTTCGAGATGCGATGTCGCCGAGCAACAGCTGCGCGCGGATCTCCGTCGACCGGTCGCCGAACGTCTTCGCAGCCGCGACGGCCGCGCGCATGACCTCCCCTGCGTCGCGAAACTCGCCGCGCCGCATGAGCGCCTGACCGAGCATGCGCAGCGTCACCGCACGACGCAGGTCGTCTTCCTCCAGGAGCTCGACGCCGCGGCGGAGCAGCGCGACCGAAGCAGACAGGTCGGCGCGGTTGAAGGCGGTCGCTCCCGCGCTGAGCAGCCGCTCGGCAGCCGCGCCGGCGAGCTCCGTCCGGGCGGCACCCCAGTCGCCGAGCTCGTCGCGCAGCCGAACCGCCTGCTCGAGGTGGTACGCGACGATCTCGTCGAGCTCGAGGCTCGGCTCCGTCGACGCGTCGATCCACTCGGCCAACCGCGCGTGGAGGTCGGCGCGGAGCTCCTTGGGCAGCGCGGCGTACGCCGCATCGCGGATCAGGATGTGCCGAAAGCGGAACGCGTCGTCGTGGGCGTCGGGCCGGACGAGCTCCTTGCGGACGAGGCTCGAAAGGAGCTCGTCGAGATCGCCGCGTACGTCGTCGGGGACGAGCTCGGCGACGGCCGCGGCGTGGAACACCTGACCCTCGATCGCCCCGCGGCCGAGGACGACCCGCTCGCCGTCGGGGAGCGCGTTGAGCCGGGCCTGCAGCAGTGCGTGAATCGTGGGTGGGATCGACACGTCGGCCGCGTCGCCGCGCTCCCGCACGACGGCCGCCAGCTCCTCGACGAAGAGCGGATTCCCGCCGGAGGTGGACGCGATCCGCTCGCGCGTCGCCGCGGCGACGCCGACGTCGACCAACAGTCGCTCGATCAGCTGGCCGCACTCCTCGGCGCCGAGCGCCTCGAGCAGGAGCGACGTCGAGTTCAGCTTCCCGCCGCCCCATCCGGGACGAACGTCGAGCAGCTCGGGCCGCGCGACGCACAGCAGGAAGATCGGTGCATCGCGCGAGAGGTCGGCGATGTACTCGACGAGGTCGAGGAACGTCGGCTCGGCCCACTGCAGGTCGTCGATCACGACCACCTGCGGACGTGCCGCGGCGCGAGCTTCCAGCAGCCGTCGGAACGCGACGCGCGTCTCCTCGGGCGAGGCCGCGATGACCGTGTCGGGCGACACGCCCGACGTGCCGAGCAGCTCGACCAGCGGCCAGTACGTGATGCCCTCGCCGTAGTGGAGACAGCGCCCGCGGAGGACGTCCGCCGTGTCGCCGACTCCTTCGAGGAAGTCGGCGACGAGGCGCGATTTGCCGACGCCCGCCGGCCCGAGCAGCGTGAAGAGACGGCACGTCCGGTCGGCCACGGCGTCCTCGAAGTCGCGCCGGAGGCGTTCACGCTCGCGCAGGCGACCGACGAGCGGCGCGTCGAGCCTGCGCTCGATCGGCGCCGCGTCGGCGATCACTTCGAGCAGGCGGACCGCCTCGACCGGCGACGACTTGCCCTTGAGCTCGAGCGGCTCGAGGCGCTCGACGCGAACCGCGTCGCGCACGAGGTGGTGCGTCTGCGCGCCGATCAGGATCTCGCCGGGCGCGGCCGCCTGCTCGAGCCGCGCTGCGACGTTCACCGCGTCGCCGACCACGAGCGCCTCGTCCTCGCTGCCGGCGACGACCTCGCCGGTGTTGACGCCGATCCTTGCTTCGAACCCGTGCGCGACCACCGCGTCGCGGATCTCGACCGCGCTCCGCACAGCGCGAAGCGCATCGTCCTCCCGCGCGACCGGCACGCCGAAGACGGCCATCACGGCATCGCCGATGAACTTCTCGACCGTCCCGCCGTGCCGCTCGATCGTGGCACGGATGTCCGCGAAGTACCGGCGCATCCGTCCGCGAAGCGCCTCGGGATCGGTCGCCTCACCGAGCTCCGTCGACCCGACGAGATCGGCGAAGAGGACGCTCACGACTTTGCGTTCCGCCCCGACCTCGGACATTCGCCGAGTCTACGACCGAACGTTGAAGGGCGAGGCGGCGGGTCGTAAGTAGCGATGCCGGACATGCTCGTCATGCGCCGCCCGCTCGCCGGCTCCTAGCGACCGAGGCCCGATGAAACAATCACCGCGATGAACCCTGCGGGCCGACGATGAACGGTGAGGAGTCGCTGTGGCCGCGACTCGCGGGGCTGCCGCTCGTCATCGAGGCGTGCGAGTACGAGCGCCTCCACGCCGTCCTCGCCTACGAGTTCGACCGCATCACGACGCAGGTGCGGCTCGTGGGCGCCGGCGTCGACGGGCTCGGCGAGGACGTCTCGGCGTTCCGCGAGGACGGGACCACGCTGCACGAGACCCGGCCGCCGCTGCCACTCGAGGGCGAGTGGACGCTCGCCGGCTTCTGCGACCACCTCGCCAACCTCGAGCTGTGGCCGGAGCCGCCCGAGTGGGATGTCGCGCTCCGTTTCCGCAACTGGGCCTTCGAGTCGGCGGCGCTCGACCTCGCGCTGCGCCAGACCGGCCGCTCGCTGCACGACGTGCTCGGGCTGGAGCCGCAGCCGGTCCGCTTCGTCAACTCGCTCGGCCTCGGCAAGGAGCCTTCGATCGAGCCGGTGCTCCGGCGCCTCACGCGCTCCCCCGGTGTGCGCTTCAAGCTCGACGCCGAGGCGACCTGGCCGCCGGCGCTCGTCGACGAGGTCGCGGCGACCGACGCGGTCGACACGATCGACTTCAAAGGTCAGTACGGGTTCGAGGTCGAGGATCCGGAGGCGTTGGGTGCGCTCTACGACCACGTGCTCGCGGCATTCCCGAACGCGTACCTGGAGGACCCGCACGACCTGCCCGAGATCGCGCAACGGCTCGGCGATCACCTCCGGCGCGTGTCCTACGACTCGCCGATCCGCAGCGCGGAGGACATCGGCGCGACTCCGCTGGCCGCGCGCGTGGTGAACGTCAAGCCGTCGCGGATCGGCAGCCTGCGCTCGCTGCTCGAGGTCTACGCGCGCTGCACGCGCGAACGGCGGCCGATGTACGGCGGCGGCATGGGCGAGCTCGGCGTGGGCCGCGGGCAGATCGAGCTGCTCGCCGCGCTGTTCCACGCCGACGCGCCCAACGATGTCGCGCCGAGCGCGTACAACGAGGACGACCCGGCGGACGGCCTGCCGGCCAGCCCGCTGGCGCCGCGTCCCGAGGCGACCGGCTTCCGCTGGGCCTCCTAGCCGGACCTCAGATGCGCGCATGAACACGATCGCTCTTCGTGGCGGCGTCGAGCTCGACAATGCACTCGAGCTGGCGCTCGAGTTCCTCGAGGCGTATGCCGGCCTCGAGACCGGCGATTCCTCGGGACCTGCATCCTTCGACGAGAGTGACCTGAGGCTGGCGAACCGGGGCGGTGCCCGCATCTCGGCGGCTCAGATCGCAGCCATCCTCGAACGCCGTGGCGACGTGGAACAGGCCCTGGCCAAGCTCGACCCTGATGCCTCGTTGATGGACGCGACGAGCTCGATCCCTTGGGCTCCGCTGACGCGGCTCTTCGACGCCTTTGCGGACATCCACGGAGTCGGTTTCTCGAAGATGACGAAAACGCTGCACAAGAAGCGGCCCGCGTTGATCCCGATGCTCGACAGCGTCGTCCAGGAGTACCTGACGAGGGATCTTCCCAAGACGAGGTCGCCTGCGTCGTTCGGGGAACGCGCCACCGCACTCGTCCGGAGCTACAAGCAAGACCTGGATCGCAACCGGTCCGCCCTGCAGGAGCTCCGGCGAGAGCTCGCAAGACGTGGGTATCAGCTCACCGAGGTGCGAATCCTCGACATCGTGATCTGGTCCGTGCCGGCCGCGACCTGAACGGCAGAGTCGCGCGCCGCTCGCCGGCGCAGATCAGCGCAGTGAGCTGAACGCGGCGCGGAGCTCGGACGAGAACAGCTCCGGCTCCTCCCAGGCGGCGAAGTGGCCGCCCCTGTCGACCTCGTGGAAGTAGATGACGTTCGGATAGCTCGCGTCGACCCAGCTGCGCGGCGTCCGCCAGATCTCGCCGGGGAACGTCGTGAAGCCGAACGGGATCGTCGAAGCCGGCAAAGGCTTGCTACCTGCGGCCGGGGCGTCCGGCCCGTACGCCTCCCAGTACGACCGGGCCGCCGAGGCTCCCGTTGCCGTCAACCAGTACAGCGTGATGTTGTCGAGAATGTGGTCGCGGGTGAGGTTGCCCGAAGGCTCCCCTTCCACGAACGCGTGGAAGATCTTGTAGTAGGCGTCGGTGTCGTGGTCGATCATCCAGGCGGCCAGGGCGACCGGGGAGTCGAGCAG